>Ga0208624_1000009_pt1 | contig 158146 bp, 111 predicted proteins | sample Knorr_S23_td_DCM_FD_185607 | JGI IMG/M metagenome (GOLD analysis project Ga0208624, IMG submission 185607) | Marine microbial communities from Southern Atlantic Ocean transect - Knorr_S23_td_DCM_ad_71m_LV_A (SPAdes) (version 2) | ecosystem: Environmental > Aquatic > Marine > Oceanic | place... | reverse complement strand
GGCAATCAGGTGGGCACCGAGCCCAAGCCGCACCAGGGACGTATCATCCACAGCATGCGCACACTTCTTTGGACCGTAGCTCTCCTCTCCCTCGCCTCCCAAGCCCCAGCCCAAAACTCCAGCCGGAAGATCCGCACTCAGCCCTCTCCGCTCGCCGCGCAGGCCGGCAGCGCCGTCCAGTGGCGCGCAGACCTCAAGAGCGCCCTGGAGGAAGCCGAGCGGGAGAGCAAGCCCGTCTTCTGGTATGTGCCGACGATTCGCAGATCCTTCATGGATCGAAAGATCGAGATCGATCGCTACATGATGGCCGGCCCCTTCTCATGGCCGCGGGTCAGCGACTTCATCAACAAACACTACATCCCTGTGCGGATGAAGGCCGGCAAAGAAGAGTGTGAGACGCACGGACTGAAGCCGCTCGGCTTCATTGAGCCCGGGTGGCTCGTCCTAAGCCCAGAAGGTGAAGAGCTCGGCCGTGAGCACCAGATCACGACCTTTCACCCCGCGCGCTTCCTCGCTCCCCTCGTCGAGCTAGCCGAGAGCGAGAACCCTGCTCTTGACGGGCTCCCTTGTGACCCTGACGACGTCGCAGCTGGGCGCTGGCTCACGGGAGTCACACACTGGCTCTCCCAGCGCGAGGACGAGGCCCGGGCCGAGTGGACCGCGCTCACCGAAGAGCACGTTGATCACCCGCTCGCCTGGAAGGCTGCGATGGAGTTGGAAGGACACGGTCCCTTCGTGCATGCCTTCGAGACCTACGCCAGGCTCCCGCCGGAAGCGCTCGCCCCCTCGGCAGACGGGACGACGGTCCTCCCCGGGGTCTACACTGAGCTCGATCTTTGGGAGCGAAGCGCCGCCTTCCTCCTCGCCAGCCAGCGTTCGCATGGCGGCTGGGAAGACTCGACCTATGACTTCGGAGGGACCGACGGCTTGCCCAACGTCTTCGTCGCTATCTCCTCTGTCTGCACCATCGGACTCCTTGAGCACGCCGCTCGCTTGAGCGAGCCTGCCCCTGAGGTGGAGGCCGCGCTCGAGCGCGCGCTCGGCTACATCTCCGATGAGTCGAAGCTCAATCGCGAGGACACTGACGAACAGTTTTGGGCGCACTCCTATCTCGCCCGGGCCCTCAGCCGCTGGCTCGAGCTCCGCCCGCACGACAAGGAGCGCGTCACCCCCACGCTCGAGCGCGCCACGCGCGACCTCATCGAGACTCAAGAGAAGAGCGGCGCCTGGGCGCACGAATACGCCAACCCCTTCGTGACCTCGGACGCACTGATCGCGCTCGCCGAGGCTAAGCGCGTCGGCGTGACACCTGAAGACTTACCTCAAGCAGTCGAGCGCGGGCTCGCGAGCTTGCTCCTATGCAGGACTGCCGAGGGCGCCTACAGCTACGGCCAACCGCGCCGCCGCGCCGCGCGCGCCTCGATGGAGGGCTCTGTAGGCCGCACCCCTCGTGGCGAGCTGGCGATCTCACTCTGGTCGCCGGGAGACTCCATCGGCCTCGAGAAGGCTGTCGCCCTCTCTTTCAAGCACGAGGAGCACCTGCTCCCTGCACAGAAGTACGACGACCACACCTCAAGCCACGCCTATGGCGGCTTCTTCTTCTACTACGACCTCCTCGCGCGGACCGAAGCGATGGCCGCGATGCCCGAGGGCTCGGCGCGAGCGAGCGTCGTGAAGCAGCAGCACGCACAGCTCTTAGGCCTGCCCGAGTTTGACGGCGCCTTCATGGACAGCCACGAGGTCGGTCGCTGCTACGGGACAGGTATGGCGCTGTGGTGCTTGGGGATCCTTGGTGAGCTCGACTGAAGCCACCTTGAACTGCGCCAAGCTCGCCGCACGCATCCGCGCCGACTTCCTGCTCGACTGGTAGGGCATCCACGGTCCCTCACACTGGGCGCGCGTCCGGGCTATCGGCCTCGAGCTAGCACGGCACACAGGAGCCGACCCCGTCGTCGTCGAGCTCTTCGCTTGGCTGCATGACTCTCGTCGAGAGAACGACGAGCATGACCCTGAGCACGGTGAGCGCGCGGCAGCCTTCGCCGCTGATCTGAGAGGTGAGCTCTTTGAGATCACCGACGCACAGCTCGCGCTCCTGCAAGAGGCCTGCCGGGGACATAGTGATGGCCATCGAGAGGCCCACGTCACCGTTCAGACCTGTTGGGATGCAGACCGACTCGACCTGAGCCGAGTCGGGATCACGCCAGACCCAGAGCTCCTCTGCACAGAGGCCGCGAGGACCCCGGCGATGATGCGCCTAGCGGAGGACCGCGCAGACCGCTGGTCGGACTGGAGCTGGCGCCGAGGGCGCTGACAGTCTCACTTGATGTGGCAAGTGGGCTCGATGCCCCGCTTCTCGAAGTAGCGCTGGTGATATTCCTCAGCGCGCCAGAAGGGCTTCGCATCGACGACCTGGGTGACGATCGGGTCCTTGAAGCGCTCTGCTTCCGTGAGAGACGCGATCGCGGTCTCAGCCGCTTCACGCTGAGCGTCGTCGTAGCAGAAGATCACAGAGCGATACTGCGTCCCGACGTCCGGGCCTTGGCGGTTCAGGGTCGTGGGGTCGTGGTTATCGAAGAAGACCTCGACTAGCTTCTCGTAGTCGACGACCTCGGGGTCGTACTTCACCTCGACAGCTTCGGCGTGGCCGGTGTCGGTGTAGCACACCTCTTTGTAGGTCGGGTTGTCCTTGCTCCCGCCGGCGTAGCCGACTGCGGTGTCGATGACCCCGTCCACGCGACGGAAGATCGACTCCACACCCCAGAAGCAGCCAGCTCCGAAGGTCGCAGTCGCGAGCTCCTTCTCAGCCTGGTCAGCAGGAACAAAGATCATTGCCTCTGAGTTGATGCAGAAGCGTGTCCCTGTCGGAGGGGGACCATCATTAAAGACATGCCCTAGATGACCACCACACCTCGCACAGCAGACCTCGATCCTGCGCATGCCAAGAGAGTTATCCTCCTTGAAAGTCACCGCATCCTCATTAAAGGGCATGGTGTACGCTGGCCATCCACAGCCCGAGTCGTACTTCTCAGCTGAACGAAAGAGAAGATTCCCACAGCCAGCGCAGAGATAATCACCCTCTTCGTAGAACTTGTCGTACTTCCCCGTCCCGGCGCGCTCTGTCCCCGCCTGTCGAAGGATCCGGTACTGCTCAGGCGTCAATCGCTCGCGCCACTCTGCGTCGCTGATGTCCATGTAGTCGATCTCGTCTTTGGCTATGGGCTCGGTCTCCATCGCGACGACCTTGACCTCGGGCTCGGGGGTCTCGGGCGAACTAACGAACTCTATAGGAGCTTCGGAAGCGTAGCAGGCCGCGAGAGAGAGGCAGATGAGGGTCTTGGCGATGGAATTCATAAGCTCAATTTACGCGCTTTCTCGGTTCGTGTGAGGAACTCACTGGACGGAATCCAGAGACTGAACAAATAGCCCAGGCCGCAGCCCCTCACCAGGGTCGGGGCAGCCAAAAGCGTCGCGCGACGTCTGCAGCGCGAGTAGCGGGGTGCGACTCGATGAGGCGCTCCCAGCGCTCCTTGTTCTTCTCCCAGCCCCGCCTGAAGAAAGCGTCAACGATGCCCGCGAGGGTCTCCGCCGCCTCGACCTCATCAGCATGCGCGGCGTTCGCTTCTAGCTCAGCGAGGAGTGAGCGTGCGCCCTCACCGAGGGCGTGCTTCTTCAGATCCAAAGCGAGCTCCTCCAAGACAGCGCGGGCGAAGAGCACCTCTCCGCGCTCAAGCTCCCGGCGGACACCAGCCATGACCTGATCGACGTGCGCCTCGAGCGCTTCACGCAGAGAGGAGGCCGCAGCGCGCTCATCCTCCTTGGAGCTGTCCAAGAGCTTCTGCAAGGCTGCGTCAGCCTTCGCCAGCTCGCCACCCCTCAAGAGCTCGACCGCCTTCTTGAGCTTCTTTGGCTGCCCCTCCTCGGGCGTCAGGCGCAGGTGTGCGCGAGCTCCTAGTCGCTCTGCGTTCCGTATCACCTTGACGATCTTTCCGTCCCAGACCGCGTTCGAGGCGCTAGCCCTATAGAAGACCTCACCTTTGGCGTCGATCAGCACTTGCCCGTACTCCTCCATACCCCACTTGGAGTGCATCGAGCTCCCAGCGCCGACGGGGAAGGGCAGCGGGAACTCTTCGAGGAGGGTAGCCACCGCCGCAGCGTCGTCCGGGGTAATCGCGAGGACCTGAAGCCCCTTCTCCCCAAACTCACGATGGTGGCGCATGACCCCGAGCCAGTTCGAATTCTTGGGCTCCTTGCAGACAAAGAAGTGCAAGAGCACTGCGCGCCCCTCGAAGGACTCGAGCTTCGGGTCCTCACCGATCCAGCCAAACCAGTCTCGCGCGTGGATGAGCTCTGCGCGCTCACCCTCGCTCTGCGCGGGGAGGTCCACTGCAAAAGGGAGCATGAGCAGCGCTGCTGAGAGGAGGGTCGCGCGAATTGTCATGCGCTCAGCATATAGCAGCCTAGGCTCCAGCGTGTTTGGCAGGCTCATAGGGGCTCCCTAAGATCGGGAGTCATGAGCATCCCCCGCCTCTTGACCACCCTCTCTCTGCTCTTGTGCGCCTCAGCTGGAGCTCAAGCCCAGAACGTCCTGCCCCGTGGCTACACGATCCCTACCCTCGACCTCGCCGGAGAGACCCACCGACAGGTGATCGTCGATCGCGAGGCGGGCCAGTACCTCGGGCACCCGACGACGGTCCTCCTTGATGACCAAGTGACCATCCTGTGCGTCTACCCCAAGGGGCACGGACGCGGCGGCATCGTCTACAAGCGCTCCACCGATGGCGGCCTCACCTGGAGCGAGCGCCTGCCCACGCCTGAGAACTGGGCCGACAGCAAGGAGGTCCCCACCCTCCACCGCATGACCGACGCACTCGGCAAGAAGCGCATCATCATGTGGTCAGGGCTCTACCCTGCACGTCTCGCGGTCACCGAGGACGAAGGAGAGACGTGGTCTCCGCTGAGAGACGCTGGCGAGTGGGGCGGCATCGTGGTGATGGGCTGCGACTTCGCGGTGAAGGGAGAGCCGGGACACTACGTCTGCATGTTCCACGATGACGGTCGCTTCATCCGCAAGGGCGCCGAGCAGGAGAAGCCCGTAGTCTTCACCCTCTATCAAACTCGAACGAGAGACGGCGGCCTCACCTGGAGCGAGCCCGAGGCCATCCTCTCGCGCAGCGACGTCCACCTCTGCGAACCTGGCGTCATTCGTTCTCCCGACGGTGGCACGCTCGCCGTCCTGCTGCGCGAGAACAGCCGCCGTAAAAACTCTTACGTGATCTTCTCCACGGATGAGGGGGCGACCTGGTCGCCCCCACGCCAGGTCCCCGCCTCTTTGACTGGAGACCGCCACACCGCTGTGTACGCCCCAGACGGGAGGCTCTTCATCTCCTTCCGTGACCGCACGCTCGAGTCACCTACCCACGGCGACTGGGTCGCTTGGGTCGGCACTTGGGAGGACATCATCGGGGGCCGCGAGGGTCAGTACCGCGTCCGCCTGATGGACAATCACAAAAGCGCTGACTGCGCCTACCCGGGCGTCCTGATCCTGCCTGACGGGACGATCGTGACCACGACCTATGGGCACTGGACGAAGGGCGAGTCTCCCTACATCGCTACAGTGCGCCTCAAGCTCGAAGAGCTCGACGCCCTGCACGCGAAGCAGGGCTGAGAGCTCAGGCCAGGACCTTCTCTCGCTTCGGGTCGTAGAGCGGGCTGAGGGTCACCTGACAGGGGACACGCTCAGTCGCGACCTCAAGCTCATATGAGCTTGAGAGCAGCTCTTCACGACTGATCGCCGACTCAGTTCGCACGTAGCCCATGCCTACGGCGGCCCCGATCGTGTAACCCCAGCCGCCGCTCGTGATGTACCCGGCGCGCTCACCGTCACGGTAGATCGTCTCCCGCCCGAGCAAGATGCAGTCCGGATCCTCAACTGAGAAGGTCGCGAGGCGCTTGGTCGGTGCTCCTGCCTCCCTCTGCGTGATGAGAGCGTCCCGCCCGAGGAAGGGGAGGTCTCCCTTGAGCTTGGTCGCGAAGGTGAGCCCCGCTTCGATGGGCGTGCTGTCGGGGGTGATGTCCCGGCCCCAGATGCGATACCCCTTCTCGAGTCGCAGTGACTCTGTGGCGCGATAGCCCGCGTCGACGAGGCCGTGCTGCTCACCCGCCTCCTTGAGCGCGAGGTAGACCGTTCGGGCGCAATCCCTAGGCACATGCAGCTCCCATCCGAGCTCCCCCACAAAGGTCACTCGAAGCGCGCGCACTCTGACCCCTGCGAGCTCGAGCTCCTGCGTCGTGAGGAATGGGAAGCCCTCGTTCGAGAGGTCCGCCTCTGTGAGCTCAGAGAGCAGGGCCCTTGAGAGCGGCCCCTGCACACCGATCACTGCGCGCTCCTCTGTCACATCCGTGACCTCGACCGCGAGCTCTGCTGGGAGGTTGCGGCGGATCCAGTGCAGGTCATGCGTCGCGTAGCCAGTGCCGGTGACGATGTAAAACTCATCCGCTGCGAGGCGCGCGACGGTGAGGTCACACTCGATGCCCCCGCGCGCGTTCAAGAGTTGAGTGTAGATGAGCGAGCCGACGGGGCGATCGACGTCGCCTGCACAGACCCAAGAGAGCCCGGCGCAGGCGTCAGGGCCCTTGACCCGGAACTTCGCGAAAGAGGTCTGATCGAAGAGCGCGACGGCCTCCCTCGCGCCGGCGTGCTCGCGCCCCACGTGCTCGAACCAGTTGGGCCTCCCGTAGGTATGCTCGTCTCTCGGCTCGACGCCTTCGGGCGCGAACCAGTTGGGGCGCTCCCAGCCGAGCTTCTCTCCGAAGCATGCGCCGTTCGCCTTGAGGTCATCGTAGAGGGGAGACTTCCGGCGCCCGCGCGCTGAGGTCCACTCCTCGTGCGGCCAAGACATCGCGTAGTGATGTCCAGTGGCCTCGATCGTGCGCTTCAGCGTCCACTCCGGATCTGCGTGATGTGCCCCGAAGCGACGGATGTCGACAGCCCAGAGATCCATCGGCATCTCGCCGCCCTCGATCCATTCCGCCAGCGCCTTCCCTGCGCCACCGGCCGAGGCGATCCCGAAGGCGTTGAAGCCCGCCCCGACGAAGTAGCCTCGCACCTCGGGCGCCTCTCCTAGGATGAAGTTGCCATCTGGCGTGAACGCCTCAGGCCCGTTCACAAGCTGACGCGCGCCCGCGGTCTCGAGCGCTGGAACGCGCGCGATCCCTTGCACCGCGAGCTGCTCGAACTGATCCCAGTCAGGGTCGATGAGCTTGAAGGTCCAGTCCCCGGGCGCCTCACGGACCCAGGGCATCGGGTCGGGCTCGTAGCCTCCGAGGACGAGACCGCCGACCTCCTCCTTCATGTAGACGATCCTGTCCGGGTCACGCAGCGTAGGGAGGTCTGGACTGACTCCCTCGATAGGCTCAGTGATCATGAACTGGTGCTGCATCGACTGAACAGGAACGGTCACTCCCGCCAACTCCCCGAGCTGTCGCGCCCAGATTCCGGCGCAGTTCACGACGACCTCACAAGAGATAGTCCCGCGCTCCGTGACGACGCCGGTCACGCGGCCGCGCTCCACGCGGACGCCCGTGACCGGACAGTCCTCTATGAGGTCTACGCCTTGCATGCGCGCTCCCTTTACGAGGCCTGCGCAGAGATCTGATGGGCTGACCTGACCGTCCGTCGGGAGGAAGGCTGCGCCCACAAGGTCATCCGTCTTCATGAGCGGCCAGAGCTCACCAGCCTCCTTGGGCGTGAGCAGCTCCATCTCAAGACCGAAGCTGTGTGCGGTCGTCGCTTGCCTTCGAACCTCCGTCCATCGCTCCTGGTTGCATGCGAGCCGCAAGCCGCCATTCGCCCGCCAGCCCGTCGCCTGACCAGTCTCTGCTTCAAGGGTGTCATAGAGCTCGACCGAATACTTGAGGAGCTGAGTGATGTTCGCAGAGCTGCGCAGCTGCCCGACGAGCCCGGCAGCGTGGAAAGTGGAGCCGCTGGTGAAGCTCGCGCGCTCCAAGACGACGACCTCTCGCCAGCCGAGCTTAGCGAGGTGATAGGCGACGCTCGCGCCGATGATTCCTCCCCCCACGATCACAGCGCGTGCGTGAGACGGGAGCTCGGTCCTCGTTGCCCCCTCCTGGCGCTCAGGGGCCGCGCCGATCGGAGTGCTCCCGTCTAGCGGCGCTCCGCTCATGAAGAGACCTCTACAACGTCCATCTCCCCGAGCACCTCTCCGAGAGCGGCGAGCAATCCGTCCATGTCTGACTCAAAGAGCCGGCCGATGTTCCCGATGCGGAAGCAGTCTGCGTCCGTCACCTTCCCCGGGTAGATCACGAAGCCGCGCTCATTCAGGCGGCCGTAGAGCTCCTCAAAGGAGAAGGCCTCGCTCTCTGGGTACCGCACGCTCGTGATGATCCAGCACTGGTCTTTTTCCGGGACATAGGCAGAGAGACCGAGCGCCTTGATCCCCTCCAAGATCCGCGCGTGGTTCGCCTGATAGCGCGCCTGCCTCCCGCTCACGCCGCCTTCGTCCTCGAGCTCGTGGAGGGCACGATGAAAGGCGAGCAGCGCGTGGGTCGGCGGCGTGAAGCGAAACTGACCGTCCTTCTCAAGCCCTGCCCACTGCGCATAGAGGTTCAAGCTGAGGCTGCGCGCGCGCCCCTCACAAGCGTCGAGCGCCGCCCGCCTGCAGAGCGCGAAGCCGAAGCCTGGGACTCCCTCGATGCACTTGTTCGCGGAGGAGACCAAGAAGTCCACGTGACACGCCTCGAGATCGATCGGGACTGCGCCGAAGGCGCTCATGGAGTCGACGAAGTAGGTGAGACCGTGCGCGCGCGCGATCGCCCCGACCTCCTCTACTGGGTTCAAGACTCCGGAGGTCGTCTCGCAGTGAACGACCGCGAGGTGAGTGAGCCCAGGGTGCTCTCGGACCGCTGCTTCAATTGCGGCGGGGTCGACAGGAGAGCCCTCACCACAGACGACCTCGACGACAGGTACACCATGGCACCGGGCGATGGTCGCGATGCGCGCGCCGTAGGCGCCGTTGCGAGCTACGAGGAGCGCCCCGTCCCTAGGTAAGGAGGAGGAGAGGACCGACTCCACGCAGAAGGTCCCGCTCCCCTGCATCAAGACTGCCTCCCAGCCGCACTCTTGAGAGACGCCTGCGAGCGCGAGCAGCCTCTCACGAATCTCGCGCACAGCGCCGATGAACGCCGTATCCCGCGAGCCTAGGTCCGTGAGCATCGCCTCCTTAACCGTCGCAGAGGTGGTGAGCGGACCAGGTGTGAAGAGCGGCTTGTCGTTTCCTGAGGGGCGGTCCATGGCGAGCGTGCGGTCGGGAGAGAGCCTACCTGACGAGAGAGCGCAGAGTCTCATGGCAACAGCCCCGAATCTGGCCGATAGGATTTAGGTGACAGGACCGTTCATGAGCCCCCTCAAGAGAACCCCTCTACTCCTCTCCCTGCTCCTCGGCGCGTGCTCCGAGGCGCCGAGCTCAGGAGAGGTGCGCGCGAGCTCCGGCGCAGAGGTGTCCTTTGAGGATGAGGTCCTCCCCATCCTCGAGGCGCGCTGCTTCGACTGCCACGGCCCCGAGGCTAAGCGCGCAAAGGGCGGGCTCCGCCTTACGGGGAGAGACGCGCTGCTCGCCGGCGGTCTCTCAGGTCCCGCGCTCAGCGTGAAGGACTTCGGCGCCAGCCTCCTGCTCAAGGTCATTCGATACGAGGAGCTCGGACTCGAGATGCCGCCGGACGCGCCCCTCCCCGAAGCGGAGCGCGAGATCCTCGAGCGGTGGATCCTCGCCGGCGCACCGTGGGAGGACGCCGAAGCGACACCGGAAGAGCGCGAGGACGCTCACTTCTTCGAGCAGTCCATCCGACCCCTCCTAGCCGAGCGCTGCTTCGAGTGCCACGGGCCCGAACATCCTGCCCCCAAGGGCGACTTACGGATGACAGGACGCGACGCCTTCTTGACTGGTGGGCTCCGCGGGAGCGCGCTCACTCCTGGCGCACCGGAGGAGAGCCTCCTGATCCACGCTGTGCGCTACACGGACTCGCTCCTCAAGATGCCGCCTCGCGACCGCCTCTCTTCGGAAGAGGTCGCGCTCCTCGAGGAGTGGATTCAACGCGGCGCCCCGTGGCCTGGCGGCGCCGCCGCCCGAGAGGACTCCGAGGGCGTTGACGTGGCCCTCGGTCGCGAGTGGTGGTCCTTCAAGCAGATCGAGCGCCCTGATGTGCGGAGAGATGCCCACCCTGTCGACGCGCTGCTCGCAGAGCGTGCAGAGGCCGCAGGTGTCACGCCTAACCCTCTCGCCAGCGATGGAGCTCTCGTCCGCCGCGCCTACCAGGATTTGACAGGGCTCCCACCGACGCCTGAAGCGTTGCGTAAGTACGTCGAGAGCGACGACCCGGACAAGTGGCCTGCGCTCATCGACGAGCTCCTCGAGTCCAAGCAGTACGGCGTGCGCTACGCGAGACATTGGCTAGACGTCGTGCGCTTCGCCCAGACAAACGGCTACGAACGAGATCGTGAGAAGCCCTACGCCTGGAAGTACCGCGACTGGGTCGTCCACGCGCTCAACTCCGACATGCCATACGACGAGTTCCTGCGGTGGCAGCTCGCGGGAGATGAGATCGTAGGAGCGGATCGTGAGAGCTTCGCAGCGACGGGCTTCCTCCGCTTGGGCCCGTGGGACAGCGAGCCCGATGATCGAGACCAAGCAGACTTCGACCAGTACGACGACATGGTGCGCACGATCAGCGAGGGCTTCCTCGGCGTGACCATCGGGTGCGCGCGCTGCCACGACCACAAGTTCGACCCCATCCGGCAAGAGGACTACTACGGAATGGTGGCCTTCGTCCGGAACATCCTCCCCTACCGCAAGCCCACCTTCTCACCCGAAGCCCGCTCCTTCGCCATCCTAGACTTCGATGAAGGAGTCCGTAAGCGATGGGAGCGAGGCAAGGTCGAGCGACGGCGTGAGCTCTTGAGAGAGCAGGCGGAGCTCCTGGAGACAGAGCGTCGGAAGCAGATCCTCGAGCTCCTGCCCAGTCAATCCGCGGAGATCCAAGACGCATTCTGGACGCCAAAGGCCGAGCGAACACCAGCTCAGCGCGCCCTGCTCAATGAGAATCAGGACCTCGCGCCATCTCTCGATGAGGTCAGAGAGTCTCTCGAGGGCGACAAGCGCCTGCGATACGCACTCCTCAAGCATGACGCTGAGCGTCTCCAAAACTCGTTCGAGGGTGACCTCGACTGGATCCTCTGCGCCAAAGAGGCTGGAGTCGAGGCTGCCCCTACTCACCTCTTCGCGAGGGGCAGCGCGCGCTCCCCGCGGGAGGTCATCCCTCCGCACTTCCCCCCTGCTATGTGTGTGAGCGACGAAGCGAGCGAAGTTCCAGCTCCGACCCCTCGGCCATCGAACGGCTCGACAGGCCTGCGCACCGCGCTCGCTGATTGGATCACGGACCCTCAGCATCCGACGACGGCACGGGTGATCGCGAACCGCGTCTGGCTTTGGCACTTCGGCGCTGGGATCGTCCAGACGCCTAACGACTTCGGGAAGAAGGGCATGGCACCCTCGAACCCCGAGCTCCTTGACTGGCTCGCCGCAGAGCTCATAGAGAGCGGCTGGAGCCTCAAGCACCTGCACCGCGTCATCCTCACAAGCGAGGCCTACCGTCGCTCTTCCCAAGAGACCGGAGCGAACGCACTGACGGACCCCGAGAACAGCCTCTTCTGGAGGCAGAACATGCGCCGCCTCGACGCTGAGAGCGCGCGTGACTCCATGCTCCGAGTGAGCGGAGAGCTCAGCTTGAAGATGGGTGGGCGAGGCTTCTTCCCACAGCTCTCGAAGGGCGCGCTCGGCGGCGCGTCGAGGCCTGGCGAGGGGTGGGGGGCGTCTCCAGAGACAGAGCGGAGTCGACGTGCGCTCTACGCCTACTCAAAGCGGAACATGCGAGTCCCCTTCCTCGAGGTGCTAGACCAAGCGAACCCAGAGCAGTCTGTTGGCGCGCGCTCCTCGACGACAGTCCCGACTCAGACGTTAACGCTGATGAACTCTGCCTTCGTGAATCAGCAGGCAGCCAAGCTCGCATCGCGGACCTTGAGGGAGGCTGGCGGCGCAGCAGCGGACGCAGACTTGATCGAGCGCATGTTCCAGCTCGTCCTGCAGCGCAGCCCCAGCAGCGAGGAGCAGTCCGTCGCCCGCGCGCTCCTCCAAGAGCAGCGCGTCGCCTTCGCCGAGGCCCCTGGCTCACTTACCTTCGCGAGCCGCGTGCCAGACCGCCTCCAGCTCCGTTTCCTCGAGGAGCTCGAGCCGAGCGCGCTGCTCCACGGCCCAGCCGGTTGGGACTATCTGAAGGGTGCGTGGTTAAACGAGTACAACGAAACGCTCGAGACCCACCGACTTCGGGGCCCCGTCGCGCTGCACCCGGAGCACACCGCCCTAGAGGCCGAGCTCAGCTTCACCATGCGCTTCGATGCGCGGGGTGATCGAGCTGCAGTCCTGCTCCGCGGCTCTGAGGCTGGTGGAGACTACCGCGGGCTCTCCGTCATCTTCGACTCGGGCGCTGGAGAGGTCTTGATCGTGCACCACAAGCATCCGGACCTGCCCTCGGAGGTCCTCGTCAGCCGGGAAGAGACTCTCCCGCCTGGAGAGACCTGCACAGTCAATATCCTCCTCTTAGAAGGTGAGCACCCGAACGCCGAGGGCGTGACGGAAGAGATCGAGCAACTTCGGGTGACATACAGCGTCAGCTTCCAGGAGATGAGGGAGCTCGTCTTGGATGAGCTCCCGATGACGCGCGGCGCGCGGGTCGGGCTCTCAGGCTGGGGCGAAGGCGTCTCCTTCCACAGCGTCCGGCTAGGTGACGCCCGACACCCAAACCAGAGCCCGACGACGAGCGATCAGCATGAGCTCCTCCCGGCGCCGCGCGACACTGCGATCGACGCGCTCACCTCGCTCGCGCTCGTCCTCCTCAACACAAACGAGTTCTTGTACGTCGAATGAGCCGCCCCCAGAGAGAGAGCTGGAACCGACGCGAGCTCCTGCGGGGCCTCGCGGGCGGCGCCGTGGGCATGGGGCTCGCGAGCCAGCTCGCCTCCGCTGGTTACTTCAGCGGGCTGAGCGGAGCGAGCGCCCTCCCAGTGAAGGCGAAGCGCGTGATCTTCCTCTTCATGTTCGGAGGCCCCTCGCAGATGGACCTCTTCGACTACAAGCCCGAGCTGCAGAGGCGGAGCGGCCAGACCGTCGACTACGAGAAGCGCCGGCATGACAAGACCTCCGCGGTCATCCTCGGCTCTGAGCGCAGCTTCAAGCAGTACGGAGAGACCGGGCAGTGGTGCTCAGACGCTCTGCCCCGCTTGTCTCAACACATGGACAAGCTCGCGGTCATCAAGAGCCTCTACACAGACTCGTTCGCGCACGGCTCGGCGGTCTTGCAGATGAACAGCGGCCAGTTCGTCCAAGGCCACCCGTCGATGGGCGCATGGATCCACTACGCACTTGGCACGGAGAACGCTGACCTCCCCGGCTTCGTCGTGATGCATGACCCGCGCGGCGGCCCGATCTCAGGACCAGCGAATTGGACCAGCGGCTATATGCCAGCGACCCACCAAGGGACTCTCCTGCGCGCAGCTGGACAGCCCCTCTTGGACATGACCCCCGCGCTCGACTCTGCGCAAGCGCAGCTCAAGCTCGCCGGTCGCCGGCGTCAGCTCGAGGCCTTGCGCTCTTTGAACGAGCGACACGCAAAGCTCCGCGGCGGCTCCGATGAGCTAGAGGCCCGCACGACGAGCCACGAGCTCGCATGGAACATGCAGGCGGCTGCTCCTGAAGCGCTCGACGTGATGACACAGGAGAGCGAGCGGACGCGCGAGATGTACGGCCTCAATGATCCAAAGCCGGACCACCCCCTCGCGGTGGGGCCTGCGGTCTTCGGTCGCCAGTGCCTCATCGCCCGGCGCCTCATCGAGCGCGGCGTACGCTTCGTCCAGATCTATCATGGAGGCGGACACCAGCAGCAGACCTGGGACGCACACCACGGCGTCGAGGAGAACCTCGCTATCCACTGCCCTGAGATCGATCGTCCGATCTCTGGACTCCTCACCGACCTAGAGGAGCGCGGCCTCCTTGATGAGACCCTCGTCATCTGGGGCGGCGAGTTCGGCAGGCAGCCGGTCGGTCAGCAGGCCAGCCCGTCACAGGTTGCGAGCGTGATTGGGCGCGATCACAACCCGAAAGGCTTCACCATGTGGCTCGCAGGCGCGGGCGTCCGCCCGGGCTCTGTCGGCGAGACCGACGAGCTTGGCATGGAGGCCGCCGTCGATCGCCACCACGTGCGGGATCTGCACGCGACCATCCTTCACCTCATGGGCCTAGATCACCACGAGCTCACCTTCCCCTTCGGCGGCCTAGACAGGAAGCTGACGGGCGTGGTCGAGCCTGAGCTGATCCGCGGCGTGATCGCCTGATCGCGGAGCCCCAGCAGAGGCGCCCACAGGGGGGGGTCTGAATTCGTAGAGACCCCGCAGAACCTTGTCGCTGCTATCGTGTTGATGACAAGCCCTGCATGGCTGACAGACACTTGGCCGATAAAAACATTGTGTGTGCGCCAGCGGGACAAGGGCTGGCTCTCAGCAAAGGCAGGCACCGGCCGACCGCTCACCATGAAGACACTCATAACACTCGCCTTATTTTCGGGCCTCACGCTCATGAGCTCGGGGGCAGCGGAGCCCTCAAAGGCGCTAGCCGGGCGAGCAGCGCGCGTGGACGAGCTGATCGACGCCCACCTTCAAGCCTCAGGGATCTCCTCCCCCCCAGCCGCCGACGATGAGACCTTCGTCCGGCGCGCCTACTTAGACATCGTCGGGCGCATCCCGAGCAACCGTGAGGCAGAGGCCTTCTTCTCTTCCGCTGAAGAGGGCAAGCGCGACGCCCTCGTGAGCGAGCTCCTTCGCTCGCCCGGCTTCGCTAGCCACTCGTTCAACTACTGGGCGGACATCCTCCGCATCAAGTCGGTGCTCGCGCGCCGGACCTCTGGTGAGCCCTTCATCCACTGGATGAAGGAGACGCTCGAAGAGAACAAGCCCTACGACGAGTGGGTCGCTGAGCTGCTCGCAGCCGACGGCCCTGGACATGCGAGGGACAACGGCGCGACCGGGCTCATGCTCCGAGACCGCAACATGCCTGAAGACAGCATGTCGAACACCGTGCGGGTCTTCCTCGGCACTCGCCTCGAGTGTGCCCAGTGCCACGATCACCCCTTCGACAAGTGGACTCAGAAGCAGTACTTCGAGATGGTCGCGTTCATGGGCGATGTGGACTACACCTTCCGAGCGAACGACTTCCCCCAGTCTGATCACTTCCGCCCCATCCTTGATAAGAAGATCGAGGAGCACGGCAGGGCTGCCCAAGGCGCGTTCAGGAAGTTCTTCGAGACCGTCGCGACAGGCGTTAAGGGGACAGGCACCGGCCTCGCCAAGCTCCCCGACGACTATCAATACTCAGACGCAGCGCCCGGCGACTTCGTCAAGGCCAAGACAATCTTTGGTGACGACCCGGAGCTGAATCCGATCATCCCCCCAAAGGACAAGAAGGATCGGCGCCGCATGCGTCGCTTCAAGGGCCTAGATCCGGACGAGCGGCGTGAGATCAACTCAAGGACAGCCTTCTCAGAGTGGCTGACTGACAGCCAGACCCCGCGCTTCACCACGGTCATCGCAAACCGCATGTGGGAGCGCGCCTTCGGTGTCGCGCTCATTGAGCCCGTCGATGACCTCCGAGACGACTCCGTCGCCGCCAACCCCGACCTCATGAACCTGCTCGAGGACCTGATGCGTGAGGTGGACTACGACCTCCGCGCCTTCCTCGAGATCCTCTACACCACGGACGCTTATCAGCGTGAGAGCGTGCAAGAGCGGGAGGGTTATGCCCACTACGCTCCCCTCATGCGGAGGATGAGCGCTGAGCAGTGCTGGGACTCTATGCTCACCCTCGTCCTCCCGGACATCGACACGAGCTTGTCAGAGCCCGACGCCGTCGCGCTCGACGTCTACACGAGCTACGAAGAGCTCCTCTCTCTCAATGAGGAGGAGTTTGAGAAGGAGCTCGACCTCATGATCACGCGCTACTCCGACCCGATGGCCTACAGGGAGATGCGCCGAGAGAGCAGGAACAGAGATGACCTCCGCCGGTCTGCTCGGGTCCGCACGCTCAGCGAGCAGCTCAAGGAGGCGCGTAAGCGCGGCGACGCGGTCACGGTCGAGCGCATCATCCAGTCCCTCCGCGACCTGGGCATCAACGGCGTCCGCGGTCGCGAGCGCCTCCGCGCGAACTACATGGCGCGCGCCTCTGACCTGCCTTCACCCGCCCCCGATGGACACTTCCTCAGGCAGTTCGGTCAAAGCAAGCGCGACCTGATCTCCGCCTCCCACGAGGACGCCAACATCCCGCAGCTCTTGAACCTGTTGAACGGCTTCGTTGAGGAGCGGCTGCTCAACCAGACGCAGGCTGTTCTGCGCAGAGAGATGATCCGCGCGCGCGCGCCAGCGGCCCAAATCGACACGGCCTATGTCGGCGTCCTCTCGAGAGAGCCTGAGCCTGAGGAGCGAGACATGTGGCTCCGCATCATGCGCGGCGACGCACGCCAAGGGACGAAGGACATGATCTGGACCCTCTTGAACACTCACGAGTTCCTCTTCATCCGGTAGGTGCAATATGACGCTTAGAGAACACCTCCGCCGAGCGGACGAGCCCTCACGCCGCACATTCGTCACCGGCCTCGCCGCTGGTCTCTTCGGGGTCGGAACGGCGCCCCTCGCGAGCCCGCTCAGCGGCGCGCTGTCACAGGACGGAGCTATCCCCCTCCAACACGCCACCGCGAAGCGCGTGATCTACCTCTACATGTCGGGCGGAATGTCTCAGCTCGACACCTTCAGCCCGAAACCGGGTGCTGCCACTCAAGGCCCGACCGAGTCCCTCCAATCCAACGCTGACGACGTCCGAGTCTCCGAGCACTTCCCCCTCATGGCTCGGCACATGGACAAGGTCTGTGTCGTGGAGTCCGTGAACTCGAACCAAGGCGCGCACGCCCAAGGTCAGTACTACATGCACACGAGCTACGAGCTGCGAGGGACTATCCGTCACCCCAGCCTCGGCGCATGGCTGAACTACATGGCTGGACCTGTGAACGAGACCCTCCCGGGTCACGTTGCGATCAACGGCGGCCTCTACAACGCCTCCGGCGGCTTCCTCGAGTCCAAGTACATGCCTCTCCCTATCGGCAGCGCTGAGGACGGACTCCAGAACAGCGCCCGCGCAGAGGGGGTGAGCGAGAGGATCTTTGATCGGCGTATGGAGCGCTTGCGGGAGATGAATGAGGCCTTCCGCGACCGCTACAACACGAAGGAGGTCCGCGCCTACGGAGACATGTACGAGCAGGCGCTCTCCTTGATGAACTCGCAGGACCTCGACGCCTTCGACATCAGCAAAGAGCCTGAGTCGATCCAAGCCGCCTATGGCTCCGATCCCTTCGGCAAGGGCTGCCTCCTCGCTCGCAGACTGATCGAGCACGACGTCCGCTTCGTCGAGGTCGTCAAGAACGGCTGGGACACGCACGCCGAGAACTTCGACCAGATGGGCGAGCTCTGCCCGCCGGTGGATCGTGCCCTCTCAGCCCTCTTAGCTGACCTCGACGCCCGCGGGCTCCTCGAGGACACCATGGTCGTCCTCGCGACTGAGTTCGGACGGACGCCTAGGATCAACACCCAACGCGACGGCAGAGACCACTACCCCAAGGCCTTCACCTGCCTCCTCGCGGGCGGCGGCATCCAAGGTGGGATCAAGTACGGCAAGACTGACGCTGAGGGGCATGAGGTCGTCGAAAACATCGTCACGGTCGAGGACTTCAACGCGACGATCGCATATGGCCTCGGCCTCCCGACCGAGTATGAGATGTACTCACCCTCGGGCCGCCCGTTCCGGGTCGCTCACAAGGGGATCCCTGTGAAGGCGATGTTCACGTGATGCTCCTCTCCCCGCTCCTGCTCTCCTTCGCTGTAGGTGCAGAGGCCCCGGCAGTGGACTTTCGCAAGGAGGTCCTGCCGATCCTCAAGGGTCGCTGCATCGAGTGCCATCAAGACCCTGCCACGAACTCAGGCAAGCGCCCCAAAGGCGGACTGCGCCTCGACGGCAAGCATTGGATCTTAGAGGGGACGCGCTCGGGTCCGGTCGTAGTTCCAGGCGACCCCAACCTCAGCACGCTCTATGAGTTGATCGCGCTCGACAAGGACGACCCCGACCTGATGCCCCCTAACAGCGACGGACTCTCGAAAGCAGAGGTCGAGACGATCCGCACGTGGATCGCAGAGGGGGCAGACTTCGGCGACTGGATCGGCGCGCCGGCGCCCGGAGAGACCTCTCCTGACACGCCAAAACTGACCCCGAAGCCTACTGGCAAGCTCCCACGTATCGTCCAGCTCTACATTGAGCTAGGAGAGGGCGTGACCCCCTGCACCCCGAACCAGCTCGCGGCCGCTGCGGGCGAGCACGGGATGCTCAAGCCTGTCTTCCCCGGAAGTCCGCTGCTCGCAGCCAACTTCCCCTCAAACCAAGGTCGCACCGGCACCGACCACGTCCGCGGGCTCGCAGGCTGCGCGGAGCACATCGTCACCCTCGACCTCGGCCGCACGCGCATAACGGATGAGGCCCTCGCTGTGGTCGCGGAGATGCCTCGGCTTGTGAAGCTCGACCTCCGACAGACAAACATCACCGACGCTGCGCTCATCCACCTCTTCGGGCTAAACGACCTGCGCTCTTTGAACCTCTTCAGCACCAAGGTCACGGACGCCTCGATCGAGGTCATCGCCAAGCTCAAGAAGCTCGAGACCGTGTACCTGTGGAAGACCCAGGTCACCCCCGCGGGGATCGGGCGACTGCGAGAGCTCAGGCCCAAGCTCCGCATCGTCCACACCCCGGACCTCCCCGCCCCTGAGCGCGGTGGGCCAACCGAGGACGAGAGCGGTCGCCGCCGGCGGCGCTGAGACGCTCCGCCGAGGTCAGGACGGCTGGGATCTCGTATCCTCTGACAGATGAGCACCCTCACACGTGAAGCGGCCTGGGAGCAACTCACCGCTTGGACCGAGACCGACAGCCTGCGCCGCCACGCTCGTGCGGTAGAGGTCACCATGCGAGCGGCCGCCTTGGCCTATGGCCCCGGTGAAGAGGCTGTAGAGGCTTGGGGGATCGCCGGGATGCTCCATGACGCTGACTACGAGAAGTGGCCAGAGGAGCACCCGAACAAGATCGTCGCGTGGCTGCGTGACCGCGGAGAGGAAGAGCTCGCCCACGCGATCTCTGCCCACTACACCCAGTGGGGCGTCCCATATGAGTCACAGATGGACAAGGCCCTCTTAGCGTGCGACGAGCTCACAGGCTTCGTCATGGCCTGCTGCTACCTGAGACCTGACGGCGTGACCTCGCTGACACCGAAGAGCGTGAAGAAGAAGCTCAAAGACAAGAAGTTCGCCGCTGGCGTAGAGCGGCATGAGGTCCAGGAGGGTGCGCGGATGCTTGAGGTAGACCTCGGAGAGCACATCCAGCTGCTGATCGACGCGCTGCGTCCCCACGCGCGCGAGCTGGGTATCGAGGGCAAAGACGCCGGGACTTGAGGTCAGCGCGAGCGCTACTTGAAGCGCTTGCACCACTCGTTGTTGGGGTCCTCTTCGTAGTAGGGCCCGTCCGTGCTGCCGGACTCCGTGGCGTATCCCAGGGCAGCGATGGCCTCCATCAGCTCCGCTGAGTGCTGAGTGCGGCTCACCGCCATCCCCTCTAAGCGGTCAGAGTTGAGCCACTCGATGAGACCGCTGCGAAGCTGCTTAGCCCGCTCAAACTCTTCTTCGATGAGGTCGTTCAAGCAGCCTGGATCTTCTCTCAAGTTGAACAGCTCCACCTGGTGCTTCGTCGCGTTCGGGACACCTTTGGGCTGCAGGGTCAGGACACAGAGCCACCCATCCTTCTCCACCGCAGCGCAGTGGCCGTGCGCCCCGAGCGCGAAGCGAGGCGCACTGGCCGCGCCCTCTTGGAGAGAGTCCAGCAAACTGACCCCAGGAAACTCTGCGCCCTCGAGCCCTGCGAGATCCAAGAGCGTCCGGCCGAGGTTTAGGTTCTGGACCGGCGCCTCGACCCGGAGCCCCGCGGGGCAGCCGGGCCAACGCATGATCAGGGGGATGTGCACCGTGTCGCTGTAAAGCCCGGTGTGCTTAAAGAAGATGCCGTGACTTCCTAGCTCTTCACCGTGGTCAGCGGTGAAGGCGATGATCGCATCATCAAATACAGGCTCACCAAAGACCTCTGCGAGAGAGTCGTCGAGGTAGGTGATCTCTGAACGGTACTGAGCCAGTACAAAGTCAAGGTCTCGAATGCGCGGATCCCAGACCGCGCGCGACCCATCACTGAGACCTGTGCCCTGCGTGTAAGGGTTCTTGTCCTTGGGGTAGTACTCGTACTTGTACTCCTCAGGCGGTACGTACGGAGCGTGCGCGTCGAAGAGGTGCAACCAGATGAAACACGGCTGGTCCCCCTCTCTCTCGAGCACCTCGTTGATGACCTCCGTCGAGAGATGCCCTAGCTGCTTCTCTTTTTCTGTAGCGATCATCCTCGCGAAGCCCTGCCCGAGGCCGCTGTTGTCATGGCGCAGGTGCTTCGTGCTGAGCACCGAGATCGTGTAGTAGCCCGCGTCTCGCAGATACTCAGCGATGGTCACCGAGCTCGGCGAGAGCGCCGTCATGTTGTCGATCAACCCCGTCGCCTTAGGTGAGTGCCCTGTCATCATCGAGACATGCGACGGCACCGTGATATTCGTGGTGGACATGCAGTCCGCAAAGAAGACGCCCGTATCTGCCAGCTCATCCAAGAACGGCGTCCTGATCTCGACTCCCCCACCAGCTTTACCGAGGTGATCACCTCTGTGCGTGTCTGAGGTGATCAGGACGATGTGCTGAGGGTCTTCGTCCGGTACAACCAGCCGCGGCGCTTCGAGCGCGATGAGGGCGCCCTCCGGCCCGTCCCCCTTGTAGCGGAACTCGACGTCTATCGCGTCCCCTTCAAAGTCCTCCAGCGGCAACCTCACATCATTCCACGCCTTCAGCTCCTCAAGCGGGAACACCTCAGTCACCGACTCGCCCCCCTGCGCAGTGAGGTCCACCTCCAAGCTGCCGCCCGTCCCTGCGAAGAGGGCCTGACGCGGGACCCCGAAGCTGAAGCGGAGCTCGGCATCTTCAAAGGCCTGCGCCTGCGCACGCACGCTCGCGCCATCGCCGAAACAGAGGCCCGAGCGGAAGTCTCCGTCGAGCTCGATCGGAGCGCCAACGCTCGGCTCGGGGCTGGCCATCGGGAGCACTGAGGCCGGAGGCACCCACATCAGGTCGACGCCGAAGAGCAGGGAGGGTCTCTTCTCACGAACGATGGTGAAGATGATCTCTACAGAGTCACAGGGCTCATCAAGAGCAAGCGCCGAAGAGATGTCGAGGAAGACCGGCTCAGGATCTCGGCTCACAGGCTGACGGATCGCTTCGGAGAGACAGGCGACCTTGCCCTTAGAGCGAAATCGAGCTCTGACAGTCGTCACTTGCGAGAGGGCGAGGTTGAGGACGATCTGATTGACAGTCCCCGGTTGGATATCGCAAGGGATGGAGATGACGTGCGTACGCTGCTCGGAGGTCAGAGAGATCGAGTCACCGCGCCTCACGTTTTTCTCTAGCGAGGGGACGCAGTGCTCAAACCGCCAGTCACTCAAAGCTCCGGCCGTCGGCTTAAACGTCTCGACAGCCTCGACGGTAGTGGAGGCGCCAGAGGTGGCGGTCGAGGTGAGCGCGAGCACCTCCATCCGGCCTCGACTCCCAGAGTCGCCATCTGAACAAGACGTCAAAGCGGCGGTGAGGGTCAGGGCCAGGAGTTGGAGGGGGCGCGACATCATCGAGGGGCTAGGAGAGGGGCAATAGGACTCCCCTATTGTGAAAAAAGCATATCCCAACAATCGAGGGGGAGCCGTGTGGAAGCACGGCGCGCCCTCAACCCCGTAGAGAGGACTGGATGAAGCGCAGGCCCTCCCTCCAGATCTCCTCAGCGGGCGCGTAATCCCGCCATACGTGGATCGCATTCGCGAAGTCCGGATCGCGTCTGGAGAAGGCTTCGATCACCAGCCAGCCGTCATAGCCGATCTCTCTGAGAGCCTTGAAGGTCTCGGGCCAGGCCACCTGACCGGCGCCGGGGATGCCGCGGTCGTTCTCGCTGATGTGGACGTGACCGATCGAGCCTCCCCCAGCCCGGATCGCCGCCCCAGGGTCCCGCTCTTCAATGTGCGCGTGGTGTGTGTCGTAGTGCAGCTGAAATTGAGGGTGTCCGACGCGTGCGACCATATCGAGGCCGTCTGCCACGGTGTTCAACAGGTAGCACTCGAAGCGATTCAGGAGCTCGGTCGTGAGGGTTACACCGCAGCGCTCTCCCTCCTCTGCCCCAGCCCTCAAGACCTCTGCGCACCACGCGCGCTCGTCGTCCGTCGCGGGCTCTCCACTGAAGACAGGGTAGGCCGTGTGGAATGGACCAGCGAGAATCGAGCTCCCGAGCTCTGCCGCTGACCTGACCGCCCACACGAGCGCCTCAACAGCGGCAGCGCGAACGCTCGGGTCAGGGCTTATGGGGTTCGCCTCAGGGCTAGGCGCGAAGACCACTGTCCGCTCCAGCCCGATGCGGTCGAGCTCAGCTGAGAGCGCCTCGCGATGCGCGCTACCGCGCTCAGGGTTGAGCGTCATCTCGACGCCGTCGAAGCCGCCAGCTCTCAGCTCAGCCATAAGGGGGTAGTGCTCTTCATGGACGTCCGTCGTCCAGAGGAGCATGTTCATCCCGACCTTCATGAGAGCTCGACTCCAGTGTCTACCCACCCACCAGATTGGGCGGACGCGAGCACCGCGTCGCAGACCCGCTGAGTCTGGAGCGCGTTGCGGAAGTCGGGCTGCGCGGGCTCTCCGCTCTCGAGCCCCTCGATGAAGTCTGCGAGCGCATGTATGAAGGTGTGCTCATAGCCGACCGTGCACCCGGGCACCCACCACTTGTCCATGTAGGGGTGTTCAGAGTTCGTCACGTGCACTCTGCGCCAGCCGGTCAGGTGGTCTTCGACCTTCTTACCCGACTGAAGCTGGGTGTACTCGAAGTAGTCGAGGTACTGCGGATCCTCTAAGTCAAACTTGACGGACCCGTCGGCCCCGTTCAGCTCAAAGGTGTTGTAGTTCTTTCGGCCGCGGGCGTAGCGCGTCGACTCGAAGGTCCCCATCGAGCCGTTCGCGAAGCGCGCGAGGAACATACAGGCGTCATCGATGCCGACTGGCTGGACCGAGCCGGTCTCCTGGTGAACGCGCTCCTTCACAAAGGTCTCAGTGTCTGCGACCACTTTGGAGATGGGCCCGTTCAACCACATCGCCGTGTCGATGGAGTGAGCGAGCAGGTCGCCCGTGACCCCGGAGCCAGCGACGTCGACGTCTAGGCGCCAGAGCGCCGCGCCTCCCTGCGGGACATCTTCCGCGATCGTCCAGTCCTGCAGATAGGTCGCGCGGTAGTGGAAGGGCCTGCCGATGCGGCCCTCCTCTACGACCTGGCGCGCCAGCGAGATCGCTGGCACCCGTCGGTAGTTAAACCACACCATGTTGGGGACGCCGGCCTCCTCCACGGCAGCGGTCATCTCCTCTGCCTCAGCGACATTCATCGCGAGCGGCTTCTCGCACGCGACCATCTTGCCTGCCTTCGCCGCGGCCACGGCGATCTCCAGGTGTGAGTCGTTCGGGGAGCAGATGTCCACGAGGTCGATGTCATCGCGCTCTATGACCTTCCTCCAGTCGGTCTCCACAGACTCATATCCCCAAGTCTCGGCGAACGCGGCAGCCTTCGCGGCGTCTCGCGCGCAGAGGCACTTGAGGTTCGGTCGGTGCTCAAGGTGCGGGAAGAAGCTCCCCACTTTGCGGTAGGCGTTGGAGTGCGCCTTCCCCATGAAGCCGTAGCCGATCATGGCAACGTTCAGGCTCTTAGACATCTCTCTTCCTCCTGGGGAGCGCTAAGCGCGCTGGGCAACAAAGCTGTCAATCGACCTCTTGCACTGCTCTGTCGCGCTCCAAGCGTCGGGCCAGAAGCAGAGGTCGATGGTCCACCAGTCGTGACCGATGTCCTCTCGGAAGAGGCGATCAACGATCGGCTCGAAGTCGACCACGCCGTCCCCGAAGGGCAGGTGCATCGAGGTCTCGTCGTTTCCGTCAGCGTCTTTGTGGCAGGTGTCGTCTGAGTCGATGAGGTGGACATGGTTGATCCGACCGCTGAGCTTCTCGATCAACTCGAGCTGCCCCCCAGCGAGGGTCTCTCTCTCTCCGGGGTGCCGCGCGCCGACGACCGCGCACATGTGACCGTGGCTGGTATCGTAGAGGACGCCGAAGTTGTCATTCGGGACCGCGTCGAGGATGCGTGTGATCTCTGAGGGCTTGTTGAAGGCGAAGCCCGGCTCGAACTCCCAGGTGACATAGAGCCCATGGTCGGCAGCGATCTCGGCGCAGCGCCGCCATGTCTTAGTGACTCGCTCAAAAGCGGTAGCCTCATCTACCTCTTCGAAGATCGTCGGGGGCTGCACCGAGTCGACGCGGATCCCCTGAATGCCGAGATCGTTACAGAACTTGCAGTTCTTCGTGAACTCCTCGATGTACTTCGTCTGGTCATTCGTATTGATGAGCTGCTCGCCCCACAGGTTCGCAGCTAGGCCGCTGAAGGAGAGGCCCCAGCCCTTCATCTTCTCGACGACCTCCTCTCGGCCAGCCTGATCTGTGTCGTCAGGGTTCGGGTGCGGAGGAAACCCCCCCAGCTCGACGCCGTCAAAGCCGAGCTCAACGAGCTTGGTGCAGACCGTGTCGAAGTCTACGGGCTCCTTCTCATAGGGTCCGATGGTGTAAGCCCAAGAGCCGATCGAGATCCTCTTCATGGCGCGCTCCTCCTGATTGGTGTGGTGTGGGGTCCCCCGAGGCCGCGCCTCAGGGCAGTGTTCAATACGTCGCGCGGCCGCCCGAGATGTCAAAGCAAGCGCCCGTCGTGAAGCTCGCCTCCTCGCTCGAGAGGTAGTGCACGAGCGCCGCGACCTCGTCAGGCGTGCCGGTACGACCGACGGGGATCTTGGAGACCATGTAGTCGATCGTCTCCTGATTGACCTGATCGAGCATCGGGGTGTGGATGACGGCTGGCGCCACAGAGTGAATACGAACCCCCGTATCAGCGACCTCCTTAGCCAGCGACTTCGTCATACCGATCACGCCCGCCTTCGACGCCGAGTAAGGACCCAGCTTCGGGTTGCCCTCCTTACCTGCGATCGAGGCGATGTTCACGATGCGGCCGTAGTTCGACGCTCGCATGACGCTGAGCGCGTGCTTGTTGCAGAGCCAGACGCCAGTGAGGTTGATGTCGAGGACCTCACGCCACTCCTCAGCGCTCGTCTCCCAGGCGAAGGCGTTGCGGCCGACGATGCCAGCGGAGCAGACGAGGACGTCATAGCCGCCCAGCTCTGAAACGACCCGCTGCGTCATCTCCTCCACCTCGCCCTCCTTGGTGACGTCGATGCTGCAAGCGATCGCCGCGGCGCCGAGGCCCCGCAGCTTCGCGGCCGCCTCTTCACACGCTCCCTCGTCCCTGTCAACGACCGCGACCGAGGCGCCCGCGCGCGCGAAGCGCTCGCTGATGGCCAAGCCGATGCCGCGAGCCCCGCCCGTGATGACGGCGACTCGTCCGGTGAGGTCAAAGTGTGTGTCTTGATCTGTCATGGTGCTCGCTGGGTTTCGGCGCCTCATCGTACGAGATCACTGGTGAGGCATGCAGAGCCGTGGGAGCCATCCCTCCGCTCCTTAGCGCCGCCTATCGGCAGAGGACTATCCGAATATGCTCTCGGAGGTCACCATAGAGCGATGTCTCCCTTGAAGCTCTCCCTAGGAATCGCCGCCGCCGCTCTCCTCGCGGAAGCCTTGCATGCCCAAGGAAGCGACTCTTGTTCTACAGCGGAGGCGATCATCGGGGACGGGACCTACGCCTTCGACAACTCTTCAGCTGATACGGACGGGCCCAGCTCCTCGCTCTGTTCGACTTCAGCAGGAGACCAAGTGGCGAACGACGTCTGGTTCGACTGGACGGCTAGCGCCAGCGGCTCTGTGACCGTGAGCACCTGCGGCCTCTCCGAGGTCGACACCATGCTCGCTGCTTACTTAGGTGCGGGCTGCCCCTCGGGGGCTCCGCTAGACTGTAACGACGACACCTGCGGGCTGCGCTCTGTCATCCAGTTCAGCGCGACAGCAGGCGAGGTCTACGCCCTCCGCGTCGGCACCTTCCCGAACGCCTCTGGAGGGCAAGGCGCGATCTCAATCAGCACCAGCCCGACGGCCACAAATGATGACTGCCTGAGCGCAGAGGTCATCACTGGTGACGGGATCTTCCCCTATGACAACACCCTCGCCACCACGGACAGCTCAACCTACGCGACATGTCCGAGCGGACCCTCTATGGCGGACGATGTCTGGTTCGCTTGGACCGCCGGGCAGACCTCATCCGTCGAGATCTCTACCTGCGGCCTCTCCGACTACGACACCATGCTCGGAGTCTATGACGGCGCGCCATGTGAAGGTGGCCCAGCGATCGCTTGCATCGACGACTCTTGCGACCTGCGCTCGAAGATCGTCTTCAGCGCAGTCGCGGGGAACACCTACTGGCTCAGGGTCGGCAACTACCCCGGCACGACGCCGGGGCCGGGCTCGATCGCAGTCACGAGCGGGGTCGAAGACAGCTGCTCGAACCCGAACGTCGGCCCTGACATCGTCGTCGGAGACCTGCATCAGACCGCTTTTTTTGGTGAGCAAGACGGGATGCTCTCCTACTCCGTCGGCACGGTCTCCTGCAACTGGGGTGACCAAGGCGTCATCTGGATCGCAGGCAACAACCAGCACCCTGTGATCGGCCAGAACCTCTACCGCCTCAAGGACGGACGATTCGAGCAGCTCGGGATGAGCTGGCTGAAGCACGGCTACCTCGCCCTCGCCCAAGACTACTGCTGTGAGTGCGAAGACCCCGGCACCGGCACGATCCTCGGGGTGGGCTGCTCAGACCCCTACGGCGCACAGACGAACGGCGCACAGAGCGGACTCGGTCCACGCTGGGAGGTCGACCCCTTCTCAGGCGACTTCCCTTACCCCTTCACGACCGCAGGGCAGAGCGGTAACACCCTATACAAGCGCATTCAGGTCCCCGTGGAAGACATGCAGCCTGAGAGCAACGAGGGCGCGCGCTACTTCGTCGAGGGTCAGTACGTGCACCCCGAGGAGGCGGCCTTCGGGAACCAGTTCAACAATGTCTCCTACCGCGAGGTCGCGGTCTCTGGAGGGTCAAACCTGACGCTCTCTTTTGTCGGGTCAACCCAAGTGACGGAACCAGCCGTTATGGCTTGGGCTGCTGCGCAACCCGGCGTCCACGTCGAGATCCGAGACTTCGCCGAGAAGGGCCGCGTCTTCCTCGCGAGCGGCACGCGGGACAACGGCGACGGCACGTGGCGATACGACTACGTTGTCTACAACATGAATCACGCGACCGGTCTCGGCGGGCTTCGTGTCCCAGTGGACCTCTCTGCGGCCGTCACCGAGGACTCCTTTCATGGAATCCCCCATCACTCTGGCGACCCGCAGGAGAGCACGCCGTGGGCCTTCTCTAGAGACGTCAGCGGCATCGAGTGGCGTGCCGCCCCACTTGACCTCAACCCCAACGCGAACCTAGTCACTTGGGGCACGCTCTACAGCCTCTCCTTCGTGTGCGACCGCGTCCCAACACTCACGGACTGTGGGGTGGGGCGCGCCTTCTCGACCGACCCGGACGAGCCGATGCTCGCCTGGGCCCCCGACTCCACCTGCGGCGTGACGCGCTACTGCAAGGCCACCAACAACTCTTCCGGCGCCCCAGCAGTGATCGACTGGAGCGGCTCGACGAGCGTCTCGGCCAACACAGCCGCCCTCCTCGCCTCCGGACTCCCTGCCAACCAGCCCGGCCTCTTCTTCTACGGCCCTAACGAGGTGAGCGTCCCCTTCGGTGACGGGAACCGCTGTGTGGGCGGCAGCTTGACGCGCCTCAACCCTGCGATCTTCGCTGACTCCGCAGGGGACGCGGAGAGAGGCATCGACTTCAACACATCCCCGCTTGCCGGCTCCGGTCCTGGCGACACCCTCCGCGTGCAGTGCTGGTACCGGGACCCCGCCGCTGGCGCCGCTGGCTTCAACCTCTCAGACGCGCTCAGCGCCACGCTCTGCCCCTGACTTCAACGCTTCCACTGCTGTCGAATTAGTTGAGATAAGATCGATTCGTAGCATCTGAGTCGCCATGCACACCTTGTCCCTGAACCCTTCACTCCACGTCTCGAGACGCGAGGCAGCAGCCAAGCCTCTCCGCTCAGCGGCGACCACTCCTCCGCTAGCCGGAGGTCAGCCCTATATGGAGCGCGGCCAATGAGGCCTGCGCTCGCGCTAGGGGTCGCAGCCCTCTTTAGCTTCGGGAGCTGTGCAGAGCGCTCGCCCGAGCTCTCCGGTGACGTCATCCTCATCACTGTAGACGCACTCCGCCAAGACCACGTCGACAGTGAGCTCACGCCGACGCTCGCGCGCCTCGCTGCGGAGGGGCTCTCCTTCACCAACGCCCGCGCTAACTCTTCACATCCGCTCCAGTCTGCGGCAGCGCTACTGACTGGGCTCCTCCCCACCCGTGGCGGCAGCATTGGGCTCTTAGAGGCCTCGCCCTCGGCTGAGGCAGAGACGCTCGCTGAGTCCTTCTCAAGAGCCCAGCTCGTTACGGGGCTCGTGTCCAGCCAGCCTCTGCTCAGCGGTGAGGGCTTCCTGCGCGGCTACCAGGACATCCAAGTCGCGCGGCCTGGCGAGGTCTGGTCTACCAGCGAGGTCGCCGCGCGCGCGAGCGAGGTGCTCGAGGACGCCGGCGAGCGCCCCTGCTTCTTACACGTTCACTTCGCAGACCCGCATGAGCCTCACCTCGGCGCTGAGGCCCCCGCTGTGAGCTTCGCAGACATCCGCGCAAGGATCGCAGCAGGCGCGACTGGAGAGGAGCGCTGCACTGAAGCAGAGCTTGAGGCTCTCCGTTCGGCCTACCGCGCTGAGATCGCGGCGGTAGACGCCGCGGTGGCCGCGCTCTTAGAGACGATCAACGCGCGCGCCAACTCCAACGGGACGCTCATCGTCTTCACCTCTACCTGCGGCGAGGAGTTCCTTGAGCATGGCTATGTCGGCCACTCCTGGACGCTACACGAGGAGGCCCTCCGTGTCCCGCTCCTCTTCCACGCCCCGGGGACGATCTCGCCTGCGGTGGACACCCAAAACGTCAGCCTAGTAGACGTCGCTCCGAGCTTAGCTGAGCTCCTCAGTCTCTCAGGCCGCAGCACCGGCTTCGACGGAGACCTGCTCGTCTTGAGCGGGGTGCCCGTTGAGCTCGGAGAGCGTGAGACTATCGCAGAGTTGGTGATCCGTGAGCGCTGCGTGATGCGCGCAGTCATCACTCAAGACGTGAAGTTCATTCACGCCGATCGCCTGTACGAACCGAGCGAACGACAAGCCATCTCCGCTAGCTACATCGAGACTGTCCGCGCTGCCGCCGCTGGAGAGGTTGAGCTCCCGAGCGTGTTCATCGACTCCCCCATCGAGCTCCTCTTCGACCTGAAGAACGACCCCGGAGAGCAGACCTCCCTCGGCATGATGAGCCGGGTCTCAAAGTCACAGCTTCGAGCAGTCCTCGAAGATTATCGTGAGTACTGTGCTACCCACGGCCTCGCCCCGCGCGCGGCAGAGGTCGCGCCCACTTTCTCCGAATCCTCTGAAGCGGACGCCCTAGAAGCCCTCGGCTACCTCTAAAAATGAACAGAACTCTCCTGATCGCAGCGCTCTCTCTCTGCGCGTGCGCCCCCGCGCCGCCCCCCCCGGGCATCTCCGGGGTCAGCCTCAAGATGAACCCCAACGAGCGCGCGCCGCTCGCAGGAGTCCTTGAGTACACCTCTGACAGTGAGGTTCGGCCGCGCTTCATCCTCTCAGCAGAGGGCGATGCAGATGTCATCATCGACGACGCTCCTGCCGCCATGAGCGGGCCGACGCCCCTCTTGGGGATGCGCCCCGACAAGGAGTACAAGGTCACCGTGAGCTTCGACTCGCCCGCTGGAGACTCAACCACAGAAGGCGGAACCTTCACGCTCAAGACTCCGCCGCTCCCTGACGATTTCCCTCCGCTCGAGGTCACGACCCTGCGCCCTGCGCGGATGGAGCCGGGCTATCACTTCATCCCTGTCATGCGATGGACGAAGCGCGGACCGGATCGAGAGTACGGAGTGGTCTTCGCGCTCGACGCAGCCGGCGAGGTGGTCTGGTACTTCCGCACGGACGAGACCATCAATGACGTCAAGCGCCTCCCGAACGGAGACCTCATCTATCTCGCGAGTCGGAACGGTCGCATGGCGCAGATCAACAAGCTCGGAGATCTGGTCAAGCACTGGCACAGCACGGGGGTCCCGAAGGACAAGGTCCCGAGCGACAGTGTCCCCGTCGACTGCGACACCTTCCATCACGACTTCGTCCTCATGGATGACGGCAAGTTCCTGATGCTGTCCTCGGAGGCCCGCGAGTATGAGGACTACCCGACGAGCGAGACGGACCCTGACGCAGAGCGCGCGACGGCGACTCTGATCGGAGACGTCGTCATAGAGTTCGATCATGACGGCGCGGTCTCACGCAGCTGGAGCCTCCTCGACGTGCTCGATCCATACCGCATCTCTCACGGCAGCCTCGGCACCGGCTTCTGGAAGAAGGTCTATGAAGACCTCTTGGACGAGCCGGGGAAGGACTGGGCGCACGCGAACTCTCTCGTATATGACGCCTCGGACGACTCTGTGATCATCTCGCTGAACCATCAGAGCGCCGTCATCAAGATGCGCCTCGCCGACTCCTCCCTCGCTTGGATCCACGGTGATCCCGGCGGGTGGAAGGAGCCCTGGTCAGATCACCTCCTCGAGCCCGTCGGAGAGCTCACCTGGACGAGCAAACAGCACGCGGCGGAGCTCTTGCCCAGCGGCAATGTGCTCATCTTTGACAACGGTGGGCATCGTGGTCCGCCCTTCACGCCGGACCAGCCCGAGGAGGAGAAGTACAGTCGCGCGGTCGAGTTCAAGATCGACGAGGAGGCCATGACCACGGAGGAGGTCTGGTCCTACGGGAGCCTCGACACGGACCACTTCTACTCTTCGTTCCTCTGCGATGTAGACCTCCAGCCGACCACCGGCAACGTGATCGTCACGGACGGCGCGCGAGTGCGTCGTGCTCCTGGCGACAAAGGAGATACGCCGGGGAGTGGTCGCCAATGGGCACACATCTTCGAGGTGAGTCGAGAGACCGGGAGGAAGGTCTTCGAGCTTCAGATCGAGGGCGAGAGCGGCTGGGCCGTCTACCGGAGCGAGCGCTTCAACACGCTCTACTGAAGCGCCCAAGGCACGACGACCGGGCGCTCCTCATCGTCTGTTGAGCTCCAAGAGTCGAAGCGGAAGTGCTTGCCATAGACAGGCTCCAAGACCTCGGCGGTGAGGAGCTCGGCGGGCGTGCCTACCGCGACGAAGCTGCCCGACTGCATCAAGGCGACCTTGTCGGCGAACTGGCTCGCGAGGTTGAGATCGTGTGTCACGACACAGACTCCACGCCCGCTCTCGGCCAGCTCCCTCAACAGACTAAACACGCCGAGCTGATGCTCTGGATCTAGGGAGCTCGTCGGCTCATCCACCAAGAGGTAGCCCGCGGCCTGCGCGAGAGCCCGCGAGATGAGGACTCGCTGTCGCTGTCCTCCCGAGAGCTCTCCTAGGAGGCGCTCGCCGAGCTCGGCGACGTGCGCAGCGAGGAGCGCACCGGTCACAGCTTCGCAGTCGGTCGCGTCCGCTCGACGCCAAGAGTCGAGGTGGCCGTAACGACCTCCCATAACGAAGTTGCCGACGCTGAGCGGCGGGATCGCGTCGAGGAACTGTGGCACTAAGGCGAGGGTGCGCGCGCGCTCTCGCGGGCCCAGGCTCGAGACCGCCAGACCATCAACCATGATCGCGCCCTCATCCACCGAGAGCAGCCCTGCCATCGCTTTCAGCAGCGTGGACTTACCTGCCCCGTTCGGACCGATGATGCAGAGCAGCTCTCCGGGCTCAACCGTGAGGCTCGCGCCGTCGACGACAGGCGCGCCGCCAGAGTAGGAGTAAGTCACTCCCTCACACTTGAGCTGCTTCACCACGCGCGCAGCTCCCTGCGGTGACGAACCAAGAGGAACAGGAAGAAGGGTCCACCCAGGAGGGACATGGTCACACCAGGCTGCAGATGAGCTCCACCAAGCAAAGACCGCTGCACGAGCTCTGTCCCTGCGAGGAACACTGGCCCAGCGAGGAGGCAAAGCGGCAGGACAGCGCGGTGTGAGGCGCTCGTGATCCGCCTCACGACATGCGGAACGACGAGCCCGATGAAGGAGATCTGCCCAGCGACCGAGACCGCGATCGCAGCCGCGGCCGAAGCCGCAAGGATCGTCAGGAGCTTCACACGAACTGTGTTGACGCCGAGCGACCGAGCGTCCTCCTCTCCAGTAGCGAAGAGGTCGAGCTCTAGGGCCACGAAGGGGATCACTAGCGCAGAGGCGACGAGCCCGGACCAGAGCAGCCCGACCTGAAAGCTCGAGCGGTCCTCTAGGCGCCCGAAGACCCAGGAGAAGAGCGCCTGTGAGACGTCATAGTCTCGCAGCGCCCAAGACTGGATCGCGGCGAGGAGCCCTGCGGCGATCGCGTTCACAGCGATCCCGACGAGGAGCAGCATGGGGACTGAGATCCGGCCGTTCGCGGTGCTCAGGGTCGTGACCAACCAGGCGCAGCTGGCTGCGCCCACGAGCGCGGAGACGGTCACAGCGACAGGGCCGAAGCCAACCGCGTTCTCGATCATGAACCTCGGGCCGTAGCCGCCAATGACGAGGATGGCGAGCGAGGCCCCGAGGCCGGCGCCTGAAGAGACACCGATGATCGCGGGCGAGGCGAGGTCGTTGCGGAAGACGCCTTGAAGCAAGGCCCCGGAGAGCGCGAGAGCTGCGCCGACGCCGACAGTCGCGAGGAGCCTTGTCACCCGTAGCTCAACGAGAACCTGGTACTGCTCGAGCGGCTCGGCCAAACCGAGCATGGCGAGCGCGCCTCGAACCCCATCGGCAACTCCAACAACCTCGGTGCTACCGACCCCGAGGGAGGCGACGAGGATCCCTGCGAGGAGCAAGGTGAGCAGGATGGCTAGGGGTCTTGCGGACATAGCAGCCGCGCATTCTGACCGATTCAGCCGCCCGCCGATGCCTCAAACTCTCTTACCCCCTCTCAAGCGCTTGCACAGGGCACTGGATCGACTACCGTTTCGCACGATGCGACGCGCACACTCCCTCATCCTGCTCCTCTGCGTAGCCTGCGCACAGGAGAGCCCCGCCCCTCCGGCAGGGGAGCTCTTCGCTGAGGCGACAAGCCATGACGGGGCCGAGGTCCACCTCTTCGAACGGCCCACTCGCGTGATCCCGACCTCCTCGAGCACGACTGATATCGTGCTCGCCCTCGTCGGGAGTGAGCGTGTCGCGGCCCTCCCTGAGACCGTGCGCTCCTACAGCTATGAGGTCAGTGCACAGGGGATCCCTCCCGAGACACCGACATTCACGCACTATGTCGGCGAGAGCCTCTTAGCCCTCTCCCCCGACCTCGTGATCGGGCATGTCTACCAAGAGCTCGACACGACGAGGGTCCTGAGGAGCGCTGGCGTTCCTGTCTTCAGTCTCACTTACCCCAAGAGCGTCGAAGATGTGATCTCTTCTATTGGAGAGATCGCGGGGCTCCTCGGGGAGGCCGAGCGCGGAGCGGAGCTCATCGCGGATATGCGCAGACGCCACGAGGCCTTGCTCTCGGACAAGCGCCGAGCCGGGCTGCGCGCGCTCACTTACACCAACCTCGGCTCTGGCGTCTGGACGACGGGCGCCGGCTCATCGCCAGACCTCATGATCCAGCTCGCTGGGATGCAGAACGCTGGGGCAGAGGACGGCTATGAGATGGACTACCAAATTGACGTTGAGCGCCTCCTCGTGCTCGACCCTGACGTCCTCATCGTCGCGGGGAGCGTCAGCGGGCTCACGCCGAGCATCGAGTTCTTGAGAGAGGACGAGCTCGCGCGAGAGCTGAAGGCTGTACAGAACGATTACATCGTCATCCTGCCGCCGACCTTATTCAGCGCGAACTCTCAGCACTTGCTCACGGCAGCTGAGCTCTTGAGCGCCTCTGTAGACGCCCTCCCTGGTGTCTACGATCAGCGCTGAGACGCCCAAGATCGTTGAGTAGGCCTATACTTGAGGCATGCGCCGAAAGTACTCCCTCATCCTCACAGCCCTCTGCTTCGCAGCCATACCAGCGCGCGCGCAGGTCTCTATCTCAGAGGTGTGCCCCTCGTATCTCCCAGAGGGAGACGGCCTCGTGCTGCAGGATGAAGACGGCGACTCACCTGATTGGATTGAGCTCAGAAATCACAGCTCCGCAGAGGTCGATCTGAACGGCTGGTGTCTCTCGGACGACGCAGCTGACCCAAGGAAGTGGGCGCTGCCGAACGAGACGCTCGCACCTGATGAGCGCATCCTGATCTGGGCCTCCGGCAAGGGATCGAGCGAGCCCGTGCTGCCGAGATACCACCCGCTGGTTACCCAAGGCGACGACGCCTCCTACTTTGTCGGTACGCAGGAGCCCCCGGCGACATGGCGAGACGTCGGCTTTGACAGCTCTGCCTGGAGCACAGGACCGAGCGGCTTCGGATATGGCGACGGAGACGACGCGACCTTCGTCCAAGCAGGCTCTGTCTACCTCCGCTTCGAGTTCGACTGCGAGGCTAAGTTTCTCCGCATCCTCGACGGGCTCTACCTCCACGTCGACTTCGACGACGCTTATGTTGCTTACCTCAACGGACGAGAGATCAAGCGCGAGAACCTCTTCAGCCTCCCCGGTGCACCGGTCTCTTATGACACCTACGCCCCTACAGATCACGAGGCGATCCTCTATCAAGGAGGGCAGCTTGAGCCCACGCAGCTCAGGCCTTTAGAGGCGCAACTTCGGCCTGGGGAGAACGTGCTCGCGATCCAGGTCCACAACGTCAATGCGACCTCCTCTGACATGACCCTCATCGCCTTCCTGACGGCGACGACGGCTGCGCCGGTTGGCGAGCTCCCCCACCCCGCTCTCATCTTCAAGAGCACAGGGCAAAGCTACCCGCACCACACCAACTTCAAGCTCTCTGCAAGCGGCGAAGAGCTCGTGCTCACAAACCCTCAGGGGGCCGTCGTCGACTCCCTGGAGATGCCTCAGGTCTACATCAACACGAGCTTCGGACGCTCCGAGCTCCCCGACGCAGGCGAGGCACCGCTTCACTTCAAGAACATGACTCCGGGGTCGCCCAACATCAAAGAGGGGCGTTCAGGGTACGCCTCGGCGCTGCGCGCGAGCCCGGAGGGGAGGATGATCAACAGCGGCATCATCGCTGTGACCTTCACTCCCGATGAGGGCGCTCCGACGATCCACTACACGACGGACTGCAGCGAGCCGACCGAAGATGACCCGATCGTGACAGGGCCCGTCTTCCCCGTCGGCGGCCCTACAAGCGGCGCAGTCCTTCGTGCTCGCGCTTTCCAAGATGGCCTATGGCCTGGCCCCATCTGCACGAACACCTATCTCATCGGCGCAGGCCCGGTAGGCGACCTCCCCGTTTTCTCACTGGTTACGGAGCCCGACAACCTCTGGGACTGGCAGACCGGGATCCACGTGCTCGGGCCCAACGCAGGCTCACCGCCTTGGTATGACGGCGCCAACTTCTGGAACAACTGGGAGCGGCCGCTACACGTGGAGTTCTTTGAGAATGATCGAACGAGGGTGGTGGGCATGGACCTCGGCACGAAGATCCATGGAAACTTCTCCCGCACTCACCCCCAGAAGAGCTTCCGATTGATCGCGCGCGGCGGATACGGAGAGGGGTCGATCGAGCACGCCTTCTTCGATGACGTCGAGTCGGACAGCTTCAAGACGCTGCTCTTGCGCAACTCGGGGAATGACTACCTCTACGCCAACTGCAGAGATCCGCTCATCCACCTCGTGGCCGAGGGGACAGATATTGACGACCAGGCCTACCGACCTGCGCTCGTGTATCTCAACGGTGAGTACTGGGGTCTCATGGGGCTGAGGGAGCGGATCGACGAGGACTACCTCGAGAACCACTACGACGTCGATCCTGACCGCGTAGACCTCTTAGAGTTTGGAGGCTCCGTCGTAGAGGGTTCCTCAGACCGTTACTTCGAGATGCTCCAGTATGCCACCGCGAACAACCTCTCTGACGACGCCCACTTCGCCGTGATCGAGTCCATGATGGACACACACAACTACGCGAAGTACGTCGCTCAGCAGGTGTGGTGCAACAACACGGACTGGCCCCAAAACAACATCAAGTTCTGGCGGCCGCAGGGCCCGGACGGTCGCTGGCGTTGGATCCTTTACGACACGGACTTTGGTCTTGGCCTATGGGGCGGGCCTGCCACGAACAATGCGCTCGCGAGGCTCTTCGACGCGAACCAGTGGTACAACACCCTCTTCATAAACTTGATGGAGAACGAGGCCTTCCGAGACGAGTTCATCTGCGTCTTCGCGGACCTCATGAACACGAAGCAGTCGGCGACGAATGTCCTCTCCATCATCGACGAGGTCGAAAGCGCCTTGATTCAAGACATGCCGGTGCATCTCGCCAAGTGGGGTGGCGACTACTGGACTTGGCAAGGAAACATGTCTGCCGTACGCAACTTCGCAGGGAACCGCGTGCAGAACTGCAGGAATCACGTGCGCTCACAATTCAACCATGTCACTGACAGCTTTGCCTTGGCGTTAGACATACAGCCCCCTGGTGCTGGGCGGATCAAGCTGACCTCGATCACGGTCGAGGAGGCCTTCCTCGGCTCTTACTTCGGCGGCGTCCCGATGACGATCGAGGCGCAACCGAACAGCGGGTACGACTTCGTCGGCTGGACTGTCCCGCCGATCTTTGGTGGCTCTGTACCTCAGAGGGAAGAGATCGAGCTCAACCTCACGGATGACTTCAGCTTGGTCGCTGTCTTCGAGCCCTCCACCGAGGTCGACGAGGTCATCATCAACGAGATCCAGTACAACCCGGCCCGCGGCGCTGACACAGGTGACTGGGTGGAGCTGCACAACCGAGGCTTGTCCGCGGTCTCCTTAGAGGGTTGGGAGTTGCGTGATGAAAACAACACCTACGTGATCCCGCCGGGGACAGAGATTCCTAGCTTTGGCTTCCTCACCCTCTGCAGTGACCTTAGCGCCTTCACTGCGGCGTACCCCGCAGCGACGAACGTCATCGGCGACATCGGCTTTGGCCTCTCCGGAGGCGGCGAACGCATCGAGCTACACAGCCAGCTCGGCCTACACGACGTCGTTGAATATGACGACACACGGCCTTGGCCCAGCGGGCCGGATGGGAACGGACCGACCCTCGAGCTCATTAACTCTGGCTCGGACAACGCCCTCCCGGGCTCTTGGGCTGAGTCGAGCGTCCTTGGAGGCACGCCAGGAGAGAGGAACAGCGTCTCTCTCTGACCTGTGCGCGCTCTGATGGCGAATTACCCATATCAGGCATATGCTCAAAGGGTGAAGGTCACTCCCCTCTTGAGCCTCGCGCTCCTCGCCACGCTGCCCGCTAGAGCCGCAGCGCAGGTCACGATCCATGAGGTCTGCGCGTCGAACATCGACCTAGTCAACGACGAGGACGGCAAGTCTTCTGACTGGATCGAGCTCTGGAACCACGGCGCCGAAGAGATCGACCTGACAGGCTGGCACCTCTCAGACGACCCAGACGAACTCGAGGCTTGGACTCTCCCGCCGCTCTCCATCCCTCCTCAGCAGGGCGCCCTCATCTGGGCTTCGGGGCGCGGCACCGACCGCCCCGTCGGCCCTCACTATCACACCTTCGTCCGACAAGGGTCCCCAGGCAGATACTTCGCGGTGAACACTGAGCCACCGGCCAGTTGGAGAGACCTCAACTTTGATGACTCTTCTTGGCGAGAGGGCGCGAGCGGCTTCGGCTTCGGTGATGATGATGACGCGACAGTCGTGAATCGCGACACGATCTATGTCCGGCAGCGGTTCAAGATTGAGCGAAAGCTCGCGCGGAACCTGAGCGCGCTCTTCCTCCACGTGGACTATGACGACGGCTACATCGCCTACCTCAACGGCCACGAGATCGCGCGGGAGAACATGCCCGGCCTTCCAGGCACCCACGTGCCGGTCGGCACCCCTGCCTCAGGCTCGCACGAGGCACTCCTCTATCAGGGCTCAAGGCTCCCTAGCCAACAGTTGACCTCTTTCGAGTCCTTCTTGCGCGCAGGGGAGAACGTCCTCTCCGTCCAGGTACACAACGAGTCCAGCGCCTCCGACGACCTCAGCGTCTCCATGTTCCTCACCGGGATGACGGCTAGCCCCATCGGTGAGTCCCCTGACCCGGCTCTAGAGTTCAAGGGGATCGGAGACGAATACGCTCTGCACACGAACTTCAAGCTCTCAGCGAGCGGCGAGGTGATCGTCCTCTCAGACGCTGCTGGTCGTGAGGTAGACAGGCTCTCCTTGCCCCAGGTCTACGCGAACACCTCCTATGGTCGGTCCGACATCTCAGGCGTCGGCGCAGCGCCGCTTCACTTCCTCGAGCCTACTCCGGGGAGCCCCAACACGAGCGAGGGCCGACCGGACTACGCCCCATCTGTGAGCGCGAGCCCTGACGGCATGATGAGCTCGACCGCCCTCACCGTCAGCCTCAGCAGCGACGATCCAGCAGTAGACATCCGCTACTCCCTCGATTGCACCGAGCCCACGGAGCAGTCGACCCTCTACGCCGGAGCGATCCCTGTCTCCGCCCAAGGCGCGACGGTCATACGCGCACGCGCCTTCTCGCCTGGGCTGTGGCCTAGTCCGATCTGCACGAACACCTACCTCGTCGACGCCGCGCCCGTGGGAGAGCTCCCGATCTTCTCGCTGGTCACGGAGCCCGACAACTTGTTTGACCCGGACACCGGGATCTACGTCCTGGGGCCGAACGCTGCGGGCGGACCGTGGTTCGATGGCGCGAACTTCTGGAACGACTGGGAGCGCCCGCTCCACATCGAGTTCTTTGAAGAGGACGGCGAGCGTGAGCTCTCGATGGACGTTGGCACCAAGATCCACGGCGGCTTCTCAAGGACCCTGCCCCAAAAGAGCCTGCGTCTCATGGCGCGCGGGGGCTATGGAGACGCCGACATGGACTACGCGTTCTTCGAGGACCTCGACAATGATGAGTTCGAGTCGGTAGTCCTGCGCAACTCTGGCAACGACTTCTACTTCGGCCTCTGCAGGGACCCCATCGTCCATATAGCCAGCGAGGGCACAGGACTAGACGACATGGCTTACCGGCCGACCATCGTCTACCTGAACGGTGACTACTGGGGCCTCATGTCGATCCGAGAGCGTCAAGACGAGGACTATCTCGCCTACCGCCACGGGGTGGACCCTGACAAGGTCGACCTCCTCGAACACAACCTAGGCGTGATCGAGGGCTCGGCCGACCACTATCAAGAGATGCTCGATTATCTCCGCGACAACGACATGAGCGATGACACGCACTTCGACGTGATCGCCTCGATGGTCGATGTGGACAACTACGCGCATTACTTCACTCACCAGATCTGGGCGAACAACACGGACTGGCCGCAGAACAACATGAAGTTCTGGCGCGCGCAGGAGGACGGCGCCAAGTGGCGTTGGCTGCTCTACGACACCGACTTCGGCCTCGGCCTCTTTGGCGGCCCGGTCACCGCCAACGCCCTGACGCGCCTGTTCAACCCCACCTTAGGCAGCGTTTACGCGCGCGAGCTGTTCTTGGAGCTGATGGAGAACGAAGGCTTCAAGCGCGACTTCATCCTGCGCTATGCAGACCTCTTGAACACCTCTCTCTCGCCCAGCGCGCTGCTCCCCGTCGTGGATGAGGTCGAGGCGAAGATCATCCAAGACTTCCCGAACCACGTCCCCCTCTGGAACGGGAGCTTCAGCTTCTGGCAGTCTCACATCGGCATCATCAGGGACTTCATCACGAACCGCCCCGACTTCTGCCGTGACCATATCCGCTTCCAGTTCCAGCTCGCGGGGATGTACGACCTGTCGCTGAACGTCTCCCCGCCCGGCGCAGGTCGCGTACGCCTCAAGGTCGCGGAGATTGACGGCCCCTTCACAGGCACCTACTTCCTCGGGGTCCCGGTCCAGCTCGAGGCGATCCCTTCGAGCGGATTCAGCTTCACCTCATGGTCTGACCCAAGCGCGCCGCAGAGACCTGTGATTCAGATCGACCCCGCTGGGGCCTACAGCATCACCGCCCAGTTCACCGGAGCGAGCGGAGGCGCCAGCGTCGTCCTGAACGAGCTCCAGTACAACCCCAGCCGAAGCTCGGACCCCGGCGATTGGGTCGAGCTCTACAACCCCACGACCACCGCTCTCAGCCTCGACGGCTGGGAGCTCCAGGATGAGAGCAGCGTCTACCAGATCCCGGCTGGGACAGTGATCCCTGCTGCAGGACACCTCGTCATCTGTAGAGATCTCGCAGCCTTCAGCGCAGAGTTCCCGTCCGTCTCGAACGTGCTTGGCGGCTTCGGCTTTGGCCTCTCTGGCGCAGGCGAGCGGATCGAACTGCACGCGCCTAACGGGCTCCACGACTTCGTCGAATACGACGACCAGGCCCCTTGGCCCACCGGACCAGACGGCGGCGGCACGACGCTAGAGCTGATCGACGCCGCGCGGGACAACGCCCTCCCCTCTTCCTGGGCAGAGTCCTTTGTCCAGGGCGGCACGCCTGGCCAGCGCAACAGCGTCTCTCCCTGAGAGACGCTGCTGCTCAAGCCTCAGTGGACGGTCAAGCGCACCGTCCGGGTCTTCGCGATGCGGCTCGGAATCGAGTCATCGAAGAAGCACCAGCAGATGTCGAGCTCTTGACCGATCAAGGTCTCATCCATTGGGAGCTCAGCCTGCCATGTCGCATGCCCGTCAATGAAGGAGGGCGTGGATTGGAACATCGAGTCATTGAGGTCCCAGGGTGAGCCCTCTGCTGCGTCTGTGACGGGCTCAAGGCTCACCCATGCGAGGCTCCCGTAGCGCGCGCCGTATACACCGACCCTGAAGGGTCCCCCACCCACGACGGGAGGTGCCTCGACGATCAACATAGCCTGCCTGCCCCCACGGCCAGGCGTCCCCTCCGCGATGTAACGGATCCCGCGCTCCTTGCTCGTGCTGAAGAGGGTCGGGCTATCAAAAGGAAAGAGCTGATCGCGAGCCCTCGGGTCGGTGAGGCCGTTCTCAACAAAGTCGATGAGGTTGTCTACCTCTGTGTCCGTCAGCTCCAGCGGGATGATGAAGTCGCTGAGATTCCCTGGGTGCGGCCCACCTCCGAGGAGGTAAACGGTCATCACGCGCGCGACGAGGCTCTTGCCGTGATGAGTCAGGCCGTGAAACGCAGGCCCTAAAAACTCAGGCTGACGACCCGTATGGAAGAGCCGCGGCCGAAGGCTCACATTGCGGAGACTGGGCGTCTTGAAGCGCCCCAAGTCGTCGAAGTCATGAGTGATATGGAAGCGTCCCCTGTCATCTAGTGGTGGCCGGATCCCTATGTTATGGAACCGGTCGTCGGTGAAGGTCGGCGGATTATGACAGAGCTTGCAACGCGCAGCGTCTCGGAAGAGCGCCTCGCCGTTCTTCTGTGCTGGGGTCAAGGCTTCGCTGTCGCCTCCTTTGAAGAGGTCCCATGGGGTCTGATCTGGGATGAGCGTTCGCTCATAGGTCGCGAGGGCGAAGGCGATCCTCGCAGCGGTGATCTCCGGGTCTCCGAAGGCCGCTGCGAAGAGCTCTGGATAGCCCTCTCCACCAGCAAGCGCTGCTGCCATATCCGGCGGGAGCTCCGTCGCCAAGGCCATCGGCCGAACAGACTCCAGCTTCTCGTAGACGTCTTCCCAGCTGCGGTCGGGAAATGCCATCTCGAGCTCTGAGAGGATCGGATCGAGCGCCTGACTCTCGAGCGCGCCATCGAGGCTGATGAGGACAGCCCCTGTCTCCGGGTCAATGAACTCCTCCGTCACCCTCCCGTCCCACATAAGCTCCTTGTTGTACGGAGCCATATAGAACGACAGAGAGTTCCGCTGGACCACCTGGTGACTCGTCGGTGTAAGAAGCTCCCCGCTGAAGCTGAACTCACCATCACTCGTTGACGGCCTCACCCCGCGTGACCCGACGAAGTCGTCATAGGTGAAGTACTCATCATCTCGCCCGTAGTGGCGAGCGAAGCGATCATCAGCGCCGCCAGCGTGGGTCTGATGACAGGTCCCGCAGGCCATGGTGTTGTCGCTCGAGAGCTGCTCCTCCCAAAAGATGAGCTTCCCGAGGATTCGTTTCTCCTCGGTGATCGGGTTCTCGATGGGGACGGGGGGCCCTCCGAGCTGAGCCTTCACAGGACCAGCTAGGGCGAGGACGGTAAGCAGACAGCCTGCTCTCTTCATGCCTCCTCCTTAGAGGTGGGGACCTCCTCAGATGACACGGGGGACGTGGGGAATAGAGGAGAGCGCGGACGCGCCTGAGTCGAGCCGGTGGGGTATGCCGGTGACGCCGGGGCGGTGGGGGGCGCGCCCTCCTAAGCAGATATTCGAGCGTCCTCGCCCCGGACAAACAAACCCTCTATCGAAGTTGCATCTCCAGCCTCTCCCCCTGAGGAGAGAGTCTGACGCAACCCTTCAGCAGCTCGAGCTAGAACAAGGTCACGCGGACCGTCTCTGATGTCGCGAACGGACCATTCGCGCCCGCGTCAGAGACAAACCACTGAAGATCGACTTTCCGCCCGATCATATGGATCGAGCTGCGCAAGGGAGCCTGCCAGGTCCCGTAACCAGCGCCCGCGCCGAGTCCCCCAAGGGAGAGGCCCGGATAGATCCACCTCGCTGCAGGGCTGAAGGAAGGCGTGCTCGCAGCGCCGACCAAGCTCATCCGGAGATAGGCCGTCCCTCCACCCAAAGCGTCAAAGACCCCAACCCTGAACTCGTCATTCCCCACCGCAGGCGCGACTTCAATGAAGAACTCCGGCGTGAAGCCACCAGAGCCAGGCGTGCCACCTCCTAACCTTTGGATCCCGTCATCTGTCCGCTCTGAATAGAGGGTCGGCCTGTCGAAGGGGAACTGCCCAGCCGCGACGCGCGGATCTGTGAGGCCCTCTTCGATGAACGCCCTGAGATCCATCATCTCGCCCTGCGTCAGCGCATTAGGTCCGCCGAGCGGGTCTAGGTCAGGGTCTAGGTTCTCGTCAAAGTCCCCTCCCCCTAAGAAGTAGAAGAGCAAGACATTGCCGAGCGGACCGCCGCCGAAATCCGGCCCAAGGAGGGGACCGCCGTTCTGCCCGTTGTGGAAGTAGCGTGAGCGCAAGCCAGCGTTTCTCAAGCTCGGCGTCTTGAACTTCCCCCGATCTGAGAAGAAGCCGGTGACGCTCCTGCGCCCTATGTCCTCGAAGTACGGGCGATTGCCCAGGTTGTGAAAGTCGTCATCCGAGAACAGTGGCGGGGTGTGACATAAAGAGCACTTCGCCTCGCCCAGGAAAAGGTTCAGCCCGTTGGTCTGCTCTGGTGTGAGCGCAGAGCTCTGTCCCTGCTCGTAGAGATCCCACGGCGTCTGGTCTGGCGTGAGCGTGCGCTGATACGTCGCGAGCGCGAAGGCTATGCGCTCAGCCCTAATCTCAGCGTCTCCAAAGGCTGCCGTGAAGAGGTCCGGGTAGGTCACACCACCTGCGACGGCGGCGGCCATGTCCCGAGGAAGATCGGTCGCGAGCGCCAACGGCCGAGCGTGCTTGAGCTTCTGAGTCACGTCAGCCCAGGTCCTGCCCTCGTGCCCCATCTCAACTACAGAGAGGATCGGCCCTAAGCTCTGGGACTCGAGCGCCCCGCCTGTCGCGATCACGACCGCGCCGCTGTCCGGCGAGATGAAGGTCGACGAGGCGCGGCCGTCCCAAAAGAGCTCTTGGTGATATGCCGCTGTGAAGACGGAGGGAGAGGTGCGCGCGGTGACCTGCGGGTTCAATCCAAAGGTCGGCTCTGGCTGAAAGTCATTCGAGGGCCCTGAATACCGGACCCCCAAGGAGCCGAAGACATCGTCAGGCCCTCCGTAGATGCCGTTGAAGCCCGGGTTCAACGCCCCCCCAGGGTCGCCACCGCCTGCCTCTGCGCGGTGGCAGGTGCCGCAGGCGACGTTGTTGGAGCTAGAGAGCTGCTCCTCCCAGAAGAGGATCTTCCCGAGGACCCGTTTCTCCTCGGTGATCGGATTCTCCGCCGGCGCCGTAGGCGCCTGGAGCTGCGCCTCCGCAGCTCCTGCGAGGAGCGCGATGACGCACAGTGGGGACAGGTAGGGGGCTCTCATTACGTGACAAAATCGTCGGACAGCATAGAAGATACACGAACCTGCATTTCGACCCCTGCTTTCCTTAAAAAGCTCCATGCCGCGGCCCTAGAAAGCCCCGTGGAGGGTCAGCGCAGCAGGAAGCCCGCCGCGAGGGGGTCTTCTGGCGAGATCAGAAACTCGTGCCTGCCCGTTATGTGAGCGCTCCCAGTCACACGTGGGATGACGCCTGGGAGCCCCCCCACCTCGCAGGTCCCTGTGATCTCTACGTCAAAGCTCGTCCCTAGGATGCTCTCAATCGTGATGCGTTCGCCTAGGCCCAGCTCACCTCGCGCGTGATGGACGGCTGCGCGCCCGCTGACGCCAGTGCCTGTAGGCGAGCGGTCAACCTCTCCGTCTGCAAAGACACAGACGTTCCGGCTATGAGCGCTGGAGGCTGCGGGGCTGACGAAGATCGTCCCATACAGAAAGTTCAGGTCGGCTTCGCCTGAGGGGTGGACGAGCTCTACGGCCTCACTGACCGCCGCTTTCAGCTCCTTACCAGCAGCAACGATTTGATCGAAGGAGCTCGGCGCGAGCTCTAGCCCGAGCTCCACCGCGTCAACGTATGCATAGAAGGCCCCTCCGTACCCGATATCGCAGCAGACCTCACCCAGCGTCGGTGCCTCGATGAGGACATCGCGCTTGAGGAGGAATGAGGGGACGTTCTCAAAGGAGACGCGCTCTACTCGTCCCCTCTCCATGTGAGCGGTCGCAGTGACGCGCCCCGCTGGAGTGTCGATCCGCACCACGGGCTCTGCTGGGTCAACCTCGAAGAGCCCCTCCTCCACGCCCACCTTGACGAGCCCGATGATCCCGTGCCCACACATCGTGCTGTAGCCCTCGTTGTGCAGGAATAAGACCCCCACATCACCATCAGGCGTCGCCGGAGGCATCGGGATGCAGCCGTACATGTCCGCGTGTCCCCGGGGCTCCAACATCAGCGCGCGTCGCAGCGGCTCGAGGTGCTCCTCCGCCCAACGCCTCCGCGCGAGGATCGTCTCGCCCGGGATCTCAGGCAGGCCTTTGGTGATGACACGCAGGGGCTCTCCGGCGGTGTGCGCGTCGATGCTCATGATGCGCTCTATCACGAGAGGTCCACCAGCTGCCCGATCCCTTCTGCCTCAGCCACCTGAAGGGCAGCTGCTGCTGCGCAGGCGTCTTGGGGCGCGAGTCCGACAGACTTGAACAGTGTGAGCTCCTCATCGCTGGAGCGCCCTTCGGCGCTGCCCTCGAGGACATCACCCAGCTCCGTCCACTCGCGCGCGCTAGTGACACCGCTTTGAGCCGCGGCGATGAGCTCACCGGCCTCCTCTAGGCAGGCCTCGACCGAGTCCACAAACACCCTAGCTTCGCTGATGAGGCGCCCATCGAGCTCCTTCATCTCAGGTCGAAAGCTCCCGACAGCGCTCACGTGCGCTCCGGGCGCCAACCACTCCCCGAAGAGAACCGGCGCTTCCGCGCTCGTCGCGGTACAGAGCACGTCCGCATCGCGCGCAGCCTCTCTCGCGTCCTTGACGAACACAGGCTTCGCCTTGAGCTCTCCCTTGAGCTCCTCGACGAGGGCCTCACCAGCCGCCGGTCTGCGTGACCAGACCCTCAACTCCTCCAGCTCGCGCGCTGCGTCGATCGCGAGGGCCTGAGTGCGCGCCTGCACCCCCGCGCCGAAGACGGCCCCTACCCGTGCATCTTCTCTAGCGAGCGCCTTCGTCGAGATCCCACTCGCAGCCCCAGTGCGAAGCGCGGTGAGCGCACCTCCGGGCAAGAGCGCGCGCGGAGCACCGGTGACGGGATCCATCGCGATTACGAGTCCGCTCACCGTCGGCGCCCCATGCGCTGCGTTGGCAGGAAAGAAGGAGACGATCTTCGCAGCGAGTTCCTCGTCACCAATGGCGGCTCCCATGAGCAGGGTCGTCCCACCCTCACCCGCAGGGATCGCTGTCCGAAGGGGAGCGCGGGCGTCGCCAGCAGAGGTCGCGCGGTAAGCGCGCGCCACAGCCTCAATCGCAGCGGTCATGGGGAGCGCACGAGCGAGCTCAGCGACAGAGAGGATGAGCAACTTCACAACAGCAGGATAGCTCCATGGCACCTCATGTCTTCCCCCCAAGCCTCTTGAGGGGACTCAGCCAGCGTTCCAGCGAAGCTGATACCATCAGGAGGTGCTAAAGCTCATCCAGCTAGCCCTCGCCCCCCTCGCCTTGTGTGGGGCCGCCTTGGCTCAGGTCCCCGAGGACGCTGGCCCGTACCCGGCTGGAGTGACCTCCGTGCAGTTCAGCCACCCGCTCGCCGCGGCGAACAACGTCTCCGCTGAGATCTACTACCCGGCCGAGACTGCTGGAACGAACACTCCGCCGCGGCTCGCCGACGGCCCTTACCCGCTCGTAGGCTTCTCCCACGGCTACTTCGCCCCGCCGCAGTTCTACAGCGACCTCTGCGAACACATCGCGAGTCATGGCTTCGTCGTAGCCTCCATCGGCACAGAGTCCGGGCTCTTCCAGTTCATCGATCGCCAGGCCCAAGACACGCACGCCATGCTTTATTGGATGGACGAGCAGAGCGTGACTGCCGGAGCTTTCTTTGAGGGCATGCTCGACGACAGCGACTGGGTAGTCGTCGGTCACTCCAACGGCTGCGTCGCCAACATGATGATCCCGGAGTGGGAGGCTGAGGTCTACGCGTGCGCGATCGCGATGGAGCCGAGGATGAACGATCTCCCTGCGCTCTCCACCTACAAAGGCGCCCTGCATGTCATCGCCGGCTCAAATGACCTCATCAACCCGCCGGCTTTTCATGCGGTCCCCTTCTACGAGAGCGCGACCTCGACGCGCAGGCGCACCTATACGGTGATCGAAGGTGCTGGACACAACGGCTCCATCAACTTCCCCTCGGCCATCAACCCCCTCTCTCACTCCGAGCAGCACCGCCTTCACAGGAGAATTGTGGTCGCTCTGCTCCAGACAGAGGTGCGCGGGCGTGAAGATGAGTGCTATCACATCTTCGGCGACGGCGCCTCGAGTGAGCCGCTCACCCCTGAGGCGATCTGCCGTCAGCCGATCCTTTGGACAGCGCTCATAGGTTCAGAGCTACACGTCGGAGGCGCGAGCGTCCCTGAGCTGCGCTGGGTGGTGGGAGCTAGCCTAGGCACCACGCCGCTCTCGAGCCCCCAGTGGTTCCCGGAGCTCGACCCCGCCCGATCTCGCCTCCTCACGAAGGGGCTCGTCCCTGCGACGGGGCTGGTCGAGGTGGCGGCTGAGCTGCCTTCTGGAGGACCCCAAGACTTATATATTCGTGGCGGGGCGTTCTCACCCCAGAGCGTCTTCTGGACGCGCATGGCCACGTTGCAGGCCCCCTGAGAGCCTCTTTTCACCCGATTAAGCGATATGTAGGCGTAGATGAACACTACGCCTACAACGAACAGCCCTCGGGATTGGGACCCTCTGATACCTTTTTAGTGGGCGTCAGCCCCCTACACTCCACGCTTCACTCTGAACTAACGGAATCCAAATGCTGTTCCGATCCATCCAAGCAGGCTCTTTCGCGCTCCTCATCGCATCTACAGCCGCGGCCCAATCGACCTCAGTCCCCTTCCCCTTGGAGTACGCGGGCTTCGACGGCGAGGCGAACTCCCACCGAATGGCCAACAACGCTGACGCCATCCTGCAGCTAGAGCTCTACCAAGAGCTCAGGCTCACCGGTGTCCCGACCCCTCAAGGCGAGCTCATCGAGGTCGACCTGAAGAGAGTCTCAACCGACATCTGCAAGTTCGGCTTCTACGTGGACGGCGAGCCTCGACCCAACCTCCTCGACGGGCTCGGCCTCACGGTCTGGGCTGGCGAGGTCGTGGGCTCTGAGGACTCTGAGGTCATGATGAGCTTCAGCCTTTACGGCTCGCGGGGCTGGATCCGGAATGAAGGCACCATGACACACCTGATGCCGCACCCCTCAGGAGACAACGACTGGGGCAACAGCTGGACCTACATCGTTGATGAGCAAGAGCTCTTGAGCCGCGGCAATGAGCCGCAGCTCGGCTGCCAGAGCGACGCCCTGTTTGAGCGCCCGACCGAGGCTGGTCGCAGCTCGCGCATACCCTACAACACCAACTTAACCGCGGGCTCTGACTGTGGCGCCTACGAGTGCACTGTCGCTATGGAGACCGACTATCAGCTCTTTCAGATCTTCGGCGCTCTCAATCCGCTGACCACCTACATGGCGAGCCTGCTCGCCTATGGGAGCTCCCGTTACACCGAACAGATCAACACTACGCTCACTTACCCTTATATCCAGTTCTACACGAGCTCAAACGACCCCTGGATCGCACAGGACGGCGGCGGCAGCTCGATCGACGTGCTGTATGAGTTCCAGGCTGCGTGGGTCGGAAACATCCCGAACGACTGCACCCTTGGACACTTCCTCTCTGGCGCTGGTCTCGGTGGTGGCGTTGCATGGCTCAATGCGCTCTGTGACAACACCTACAACTTTGGAGTCAGCGGGAATCTCGACGGGAACCTCAACTTCCCCGTCTCCCAGGGTCCGAACCAATGGGACGCGATGGTTTGGCTGCATGAGATCGGCCACAACTTCAACGGCATCCACACGCACGACTACTGCCCGCCGGTGGATGAGTGCTCTCCTGACGGCTACTTCGGCAGCTGCCAGAATCAACAGGTGTGCACGAACCAGGGCACGATCATGAGCTACTGCCACCTCTGCCCAGGCGGCACGGCGAACGTCACGACCTTCTTCCACCCCACCTCGGTGAGCTTTATGCAAGCCGCCGCGGCTGGCTGCCTCCCGACGCTCGTCCCGATCAGCGTCGAACCCCCGACCTTGAGCGCGCCTGGGGTCCCCATCACTGTCACGGCAAACATCACAGGGCTACCGCTCACCGGCACCTACCCAGAGGTCTTCTACGGCTACGGCGGCACCATCGACGCTGCCGTCGCGATGACGGATCAAGGCGGCGGCGTCTGGACGGCAGACCTCCCCGGCGCGAGCTGTGACGATCAGCCGGAGTTCTACGTGAGCTACGTTGACACGAGCTGTGGCACCGTGACGATCCCTGCGACCGCGCCTACGGAGACCTTCGCGATCGAGATCGGCGTCATTACAGAGCTCGCCTCTGATGACCTCGAGTCAAACTCTGGCTGGGTCGCTGGCGACCCCTCGGACACCGCGACGACCGGCATCTGGGAGCGCGTCAACCCGATCGGCACGGATGCTCAGCCTGATGCCGACCACTCCCCTGGCGGCAGCTTCTGCTTCGTCACCGGACAAGGCTCCAACGGCGGCAGCCTCGGCGAAAATGATGTAGACGGCGGCACAACCACCCTCTACTCGCCGATCTACGATCTGAGCGGCTCGACCACTGCGGAGATCAGTTACTGGCGCTGGTACTCAAACAGCGCCGGCGCCTCTCCTGGCGCTGACACCTTCATCATCCAACTGTCCAACGATGGCGGCTCCTCTTGGAGCGACGTCGAGGTGATCGGGCCCACGGGTCCGGGTACTAGCGGTGGCTGGATTCAGCACAGCTTCTTGGTCGCGAGCGTCCTCACTCCTACCGCGAGCATGCAGCTGCGCTTCCTCGCGAGTGACCTCGGCTCAGGCTCGATCATCGAGGCCGCGATCGATGACCTGCAGGTCGTCGACAAGGCCTGCGACGGAGGTACTGGCGTCGGCACGAGCTACTGCCAGTCCGGCCCGAACGGGTCGGTTATCAGCGCGAGCGGCAGCGCGAGCGTTAGCTCGAACGACCTGACCTTGCTCGCAGAGAACATCCCGAACAACACCTTCGGCTTGTTCTACTTCGGCGACGGCCAAGCGAACGCCCCGCTGGGCAATGGCACCCGCTGCGTCTCTGTGAACAGCGCCACGACTCGACTCGGCCCCCCGCTGAACTCTGGCTCCAGCGGCGTCTACACTCGATCCCTTGACCTGCCTCAGCCCTCACCGGCCGGCAGCACCATCAACCCCGGCTCCACCTGGTACTTCCAGGCTTGGTTCCGGGACGGCTCATCGAGTGACCTCACTGACGGTTTGGAGATCACCTTCACCCCGTAAGAGCGCGACCCGCGATTGATTCAGGGCGGGCCCGGCGTCATCACGTCGGGCCCGCTCTCTTTGTGTCTCCAACGCGGCTTAGAGCCCCTGCAGCTTTGGAGAGAGCACCTCCTCCTATACGGTCTCTCTCATGCTCTCCACTCAATTGACCGCTGCGCTCCTCCTAACGCTCCCCCTTCACCCAAGCGACGCTGAGCTCGTCTGGACAGATGTTCGCGAGCTCACCATGGAGGGCCAAGGTTGGAGCGAGCTGAAGAGCCCCTTCGATCGTTTGCCCGCGAAGGCGGAGACCGTCGTGCGCGCGCCTGTTTGGAAGCTCTCACGTGACTCAGCAGGGATCGCTGCGCGCTTCGTGAGCGACTCGACTGAGCTCCACTGCAAGTGGGCCCTGAATGACGCCCAGCTCGAGATGAGCCACATGCCCGCGACCGGAGTGAGCGGAGTAGACCTCTATGTCCGTGACGACTCAGGGAGCTGGCGCTGGCTGGCTTGCCCACGCCCCAATCAACAGACCATGAACGCAAAGCTCGTCAGCGGGCTCGCGCCGGGGAGCCGTGAGTACATGCTCTATCTCCCTCTCTACAACGGCGTCATGAGCTGTGAGATCGGAGTGGCTCAAGGCGCGACGCTAACGCCTGCGCCGAAGCGCCCTGCAGCGCGGAGCAAGCCTGTCGTCTTCTACGGGACCTCCATCACTCAAGGCGGCTGCGCTTCACGCCCTGGGATGCCTCACCCGATGATCCTAGGCCGCCGCCTCGACCGCCCAATCATCAACCTCGGCTTCTCCGGGAACGGACGCATGGACCTCGAGCTCGCTGACCTCCTCGGCGAGCTCGACGCGAGCGCCTTTGTCATCGACTGCCTCCCCAACATGAATGGCCCGGCGGTCGCAGAACGCGTCGTCCCCTTCGTCGAGAAACTGCGTTCGTATCGACCAGAGACACCCATCCTTTTAGTCGAAGATCGGAGCTTCACGAACGCGTTCCTCCTCCCCTCAAAGCGAGCGCATCACGACGCGAGCCGCAAGGCGCTCAAGGCAGGATTCAAAGAGCTAAAGGGCCGCGGCGACCAAAACCTCCACTACCTCAAGGGAGACGACCTCCTCAAGAACGAGGACACGGTCGATGGATCTCACCCGACCGACCTCGGCTTCGTGCGCCAAGCCGACATTTTTGAGCCGGTACTCCGCCCTTTGCTGTCAGCAGGGGGATGAGAGCTGAAGCGTCACTAGAGAGGACGATCATCGATTGAGGATGAACCCTCAAGAGCAGACCTTCATGCCGACACTCCATCAGGTGGGTCGACGCCAGGTGCTCAAGGCGAGTGCTTTCTTCGAGCTAGGGCTCTCGAACATTCTGCGCGCTACAAGCAACTTAACTCGACTACCACGCCTGGGGTGAGGAAGGCGAGCTTCAGCTTGATGTCCTCAGGGGCCAGCCCGTACATCGCTGACACCGCGCGGCGGTACGCCTGCATCTGTGGAGCGTGATGCTCTGCGCGAGCCGGCACCTCTTCTGGTGTGACGCGGTCCGTCTTGAAGTCGATCACCAGCGCCGCCTTAGGAGCGCCTCCTTCAGTCGTCAGGACGAAGCGGTCTATCGAGCCGTTCGCGAAGTACTCCGAGCCCTCCTCGTCGGTGAGGACTAGGGAGAACTCCCGCTCGTTGTAGAGCTCGAGCTCATGACCATCCGAGACCTGCTGGGCTTCACGCGCTAAGAGCGCCTGTATCTCTGGCGCCTCAAGAGTCGCTGAGAAGGCTGCGATCGCGGACTCAACCTGAGCGCTGCTCGCACCGAGGCCCTGCAGCGAGGCCTCTAGGTCTGAGCGTGAGCGATCGTGAGCCTCCAACCACTCCACCCCCTCCATCAAGCAGTGGACGAGGGTGCCATGCCGTGCGGCATCGGCGCCCGAACCGAGGAGGAGACTAGCTTCAAGGGAGCGAGACTCACCCACAGAAGAGGGCGCGCGCCGTGGGAGACGCCGCGTCCCCTTCGTCTCTGCGAGCGCGAAGGCGGGCGCCTCTTCAGCTTCGCCTGCCTCGCCCACCTCCTTCGCGACGAACCAGTCCCTCGAGCTGGCCTCGTGCGACCAGAGCAGGCCGCCCTCTCCTGGCGAGTCTTCCGCAGAGAGCAGCGCGTTTCGCAAGATCGCGCCAGGTCTCTTGTGGCCCATGGCCTTCTCTCGATCTTTGGCGTGCTCGAAGATGATGTCTAGGCGAGACCGAGCGCGAGTCATCGCGACATAGAGGACGCAGAGGACGTCGGTCATTCCGCCCTTCTGATGGTTCTGCCAGAGCACGTCCAGGGTGGGCTCGACGAGGCTGAGCTCCCGACTGGGAGCCGTGCTCACCGCTTCGATCGCCCCATATGGGTCCGGGCGCAAGGTGTAAACCGGCTCGTGGACTGGGAAGAAGTTCCCGTCTAGGTCCGGGAGGATCACTGCGTCGAACTCGAGGCCCTTCGATGCGTGGATGGTCATCACCTTCACGCGGCCAGCGGTGGGATCCTCGACGGGCTGGTTCCGCACGTGCTCAACGAACGCGCGAGGCCGCGCGCCTGCGCGCTCGTCGTAGGCGTGGGCCAGATCGATGAGTTGGGCGAAGCGGCGCTGATCCCACTCGCTGTACTCATCCATCACGACCTGCATGAGGGAGTCACAGAAGGGGCCGAAGCGCTCACGCGCGATGCGCCTCCGCAGCGTGCGTAAGACCTCCAGCGCGTCACCTCGCTCAGGGATGCCTAGCGATGCACCGATCGAGGAGCACGCGGCGTGGAAGCGCGCCTGCGAGTCACCCGGGTGATCAAGCCAGTGAACGATCGAGAGGAGGTGTAAGACCGCAGAGGAGTCTACGAGGGGGTTGCCACCCTCTCCGCTCGCGAAGACCCCCTCCTCTCGCAAGCGATAGATGATGCTCGGGATGCTGCCCTTCTTCCGGACTAAGATCCCGATCCGCGCCGCCTCAGCCTCCCCTTGGATGTCGAGGACACGCTCCACTGTGCGCGCGACAACCTGCCGCCAAGCGTCACGTCCATCGGTGGGTGCCTCCGCCTCAAGCAAGTAAGCCGCGCCGCCGCGACCCTCGTGAGCAGAGGTGTGCTCCTCCCACATACCTTCGAACTCGCTAGCGGCCTCTCTCCACGGCTCCTCCGACATGGCCGGATTCGATCCGATGGAGGCGAAGACGCGGTTCACAGTCTCGAGGATGACGTTCGAGGAGCGGTAGCTCTTGTCGATGTTCTTCACCACCTCCGCGAGGACGGGCAAGCGCTTCGGGAGCTCCGCAAGGACGCGGGGCTCCGCCTCCCTGAAGCCGTAGATGGACTGCTTGACGTCACCGACGCAGAAGAGGGAGCGCTCGCCAGACCCGTCCGCGAGGAGCTCTGAGATGATTCGCTCGAGGATGCGCCACTGGACCGGAGAGGTGTCTTGGAACTCGTCCAAGAGCAGGTGATCGATGCGGCCGTCGATGCGGAACCACATGTCGTATGCCGCGTCTAGGAGCGGGTTAGCTCCGAGGTCCGGCGCGAGGCGGAGCGGCAAGTCCTCGAAGCGGTAGGCGGACTCCTCGGCCTGCAGGTCCCTGTGCACCTCGCTGAACTGTTCGAGGAAGGAGAAGACCGCTTGGTTTTGGCTGGAGACCTCTGCCGTCAAGACCGCGGAGGCGTGATGAGCGAGCGGGAGGGCTGCGTCGCAGAACTCCTGCGGAATCTCAGCTCGGGCATAGACCCGCTCTCCCTGGAGCAGCTTCTGAATGGGGCCGCCCTTCATGAAGTCCTTCCAGCGCCCCTCAGAGAGGGCGTCCATGAGCTTCACGCGTGCCTTGGCGAAGGTCTTATTCTCTTCGCCCTTAGCGGTGACCGCGCCTGGTGCGGCTACGAGGAGCTTCACCGCAGCGTCCAGCTGCTCCTCCGAGAGCTCCTCAAACGAGGACTTCACAGTGATCCAAGCGCGCGGGCCACTCTCAGCGAAGGCCTCGCCGAAGCGCCCCACCGTGTCGAACATCGCCTCGTGCACACGTCGACCAGCCGCGCGCTGCAGCTGACGTAGAAGCTGGACCCACTCCTCCTGATCTTCCCCAGAGAGCATGCGCGCGATCGCTTCGCTCTTCAGCTCCTTGGCGTCCACCTCGTCGACGATCTGCCAGTCAGGCGGCAGCCCGAGATCTAGGGCATAGACCTTGGCGATGGACACAAAAAACGCGTCCAAGGTCTTCACCTTGAGCTGGTCGAGGGAGCGAGTGAGGCTCGCGAGGAGGCGCGTACACGACGCCTTGCTCACCCCGACATCAGGGAGCTCGGCTCCGAGCTGCGCGAGCTTCTCTTCGTCTGTGATCGCCTCTACGAGGTGCTCGATCACTCGCTCGAGGATCTCTCCGGCGGCCTTACGCGTGAAGGTCGTCGCCAAGATCTTGTCCGGCGCGACGCCGCGCAGGAGGAGCCCCACAAAGTGCACTACGAGGTTGTAGGTCTTACCCGTCCCGGCCGAAGCGAGGATCAGCTGATGAGGGTTCTTGATCATGCTGCGCCCTCCTCGCCCTCTTCTTCCGCGTCTCCTGTGAGCAGCCCCACACCAAAGACGGCTCGCGTGATCGGGTCATAGCGCGGGACCTTCCCTGGCACAAACCAGTCTCCAGCGCGGACCTTCCGAATAACATCGGCGGCCACCTCGTCCGCGTCCGCGAGCACATCGTCCCCCCACTTGCCCATGCGAGCCTGGATGAGAGATGTGTCCCGTGGGAGCGTGACGTAGCCCAAGCCCACCTCACCCTCGAGCCCTAGCCCAGAGGCCAGGTGCTTATAGAGCGGCAACTGAAGGTCCTTCCAGCCCTTCTGCTTGCTGTATGCGTGCGAGGGCTCGACGACGGTGTCACCTGTCTTGTAGTCGAGGATCGCCCAGCCCTGATCGGGGTGGTAATCGATGCGATCAATGAAGCCGCGCACCTTCATCTCTTCTCCACACACCTCCAGCAAGTGGCCCTCCCTCCCTGGAGACCACTCGGTGTAGCGGATCTCCCAGCCTGCGCGGGCTCGCTCTGCTTGCCAGCGGGCGAAGTGCCGATAGCGCAGCTTGATCTGCTCTACCTGAATCGCGACCGCGGGGAGCGGGCGCGGACCGAGGCGCTCAAGCACACGACCATCCAAGGCCTTGCAGAGGACCTCCTCGATCTCCTCTGCGTCCGTCGAGTCGCGCTGCTCGCTCTGACCAAACTTCTCCAACCCGTAGTGCGTCAAAGAGCCGAAGGTCATCGGCGTCAGCTCACGCGCGGTGTCGTCAGTCGTCTCAAAGTTCAAGACGCGGCGCAGATAGAAGGCATATGGCGACTCCAAGAAGGCCTTGAAGTCCGTCACGCGCATGGACTCGATCACAGGCTTCGACTCGCTCATGGGGAGCACAGGGGCCGGGAGCGGATCTGTCGAAGGGGCGGCGCGCCCGTCCCCTGGATCTGCGACCATCCGCTGCGCGCGCTCGACACACTCTTCCGCGGGCCGATGAAAGGCGAGGCGGCTCGGGAGTCTGGGCTCCCCCTCGAGCGAGCGACGACCTGAGATGAAGGCGACGTCTGAGCGCTCTGCGAGCAAGGTCGCGGCGTAGACATCGCGCGCGAGGCGCTCCTCGTTTGTCGAGAGCTTGAGCACCTCTCGCAGGCTCTCAGGTAAGAAGGGGTGCCCTTGGATCGACTCGGGGACTTGCCCTTCGTTCCAACCCGTCACGATCACCGCGCGCGCGTCGTCGAGCGGCAGCTCGAGCCAGCCCATCAGCTCCACCGTCGGCGACCCCTGCTCCGGCTGCGCTGGGGCGATGGCCGCGGTCGAGAGCGCGCGTGAAGTGAGCTCGAGGGCCTCATGGGCCGAGACCTCTCTACCTGCGAGGTCCAGGGGCAACGCCTCGACCTCTCCTAGCGCGCCTCCGACGAGGCTGAGCGCGCTCGCTAAGACACGCTCTGACTCGACCTCTGGGCGAAGCTCTACGCCTTGATAGACAGTCTCCAAGAAAGCGCGGATCGGGCCACACCAGTCAACGAGCGGCCGACGCTCTCTTGAGGTGAGCTCTCCGAAGACCTCATCGAGAGAGGCGTGCAAGGCAGCGACCTCCTCTCCCTTGCCCTCCGGGTCACGGAGCCACTCTCCATCGACACGGTCAGGGAGGTGCAGGTTGTAGTAGAGATCCAAGCACTCAGCAGAGTCGCGCCCACCGAGCTCGCACTTAGCGCTGACCACGGGCTCAAGGTCTGGGTGACGTAAGAGCACTGCGAGCGCTGGGAAGCGCGGTCGCTCGAGGTATCTCGCGCTCGCGTCGAGGAGCCGCGCGATCGTCGTCCCTGCAGCTGACGTACCACGGGCGTGCCTCGCGGCGCAGCCGACCTCGTTGAGGCGTCGCTCTAAGAAGGGGGCGACCTCCTCATCGCAGACCCCGACCGTGAGCTCCTCCGCGCTGAACCTGCCCTCGAAGCGCGCGATGAGCTCCATGGCCTTAGCCGCCTGATCGACGGGCTTGTCTACGACGTGCCAGCGCTCCAAAGAGACAGGGACGTCTCGCTGGCTCCAGGCCCCGGCGAGGACTCCGCCTCGCTCATCAAACTCCCCGCGCAGCTCCTCAGGAGCGAAGACTAGCGACGTGGCCTTGTCTCCGAGCGCACGGACGACCTCTCGCACGATCCCTTTCTGGTCGGCAACACCCACCATGATGAGCTCGACACCCTCTCTCAGGGCGCGCTCTTCAAGCGCCCTCCAGCGCGCGTCGTGCGGGTCCTGAAGGCCGAGCTCTCGGAGACCATCTCTATAAGCTGCCTGCGCGAGACTGAGCGCCTCCCAGCGCGCTCGCTCGCCCTCGTTCTCTGCTCCGAAGTCGAACTCAAGCGCATCAGAGAAGCTGAGCCCCTCTGTCGCGAGCTCTCCGTGCAAGCTCCGTAAGAGCTCTGAGAGTCTCACCCAAGCGCCAAAGACGCTCGGGTCTCGTGAGACGATCTTGCGCCTCGCGCTCGCGTCCAAACCTCGCAGAGCCCGCTCCCAAGCCAAGGTCCGCGAGAGGCGGTCCGCCACCACCCCTTCAAGCGACAGGACCACATCTGTCATGGCGCCTGCAGTGACGACCTTCGGAGCCTCGCATCCTGGATCTGCGCGTCTTGCGATCGCCTCAGCCAGCGCTCGACCAGCGCGCGCACCTGGCACCGCAATGACGAGAGACCCCAGGTCGGCGCCCCGCTCGCGCACGATCCAGTCTGCGGCACGGGCTATGAGGTCATCGCCCCACCCTAGGAACTCAACCCGAGCGCCACCTGACTCACTCGCCATCACCGCGCTCCTCCTCTCGGCCTCTAGAGATCCTCTTCAAGGAGGCCAGCATCCGACTCAGGCGGTTGTTCCTCAAGCTCCACTCCTAGATAAGATCTTTACATGCCTCCGACTCAGCTCAGCCAAGACATGGAGCTCGATGCGCTCCTCGCCTCTGACCAACTCCTGCTCTTCAAGCATTCGCCGACCTGCCCGATCAGCGCTCAGGCATTCTTTGAGTATCGGAGGTTCTGTGAGGCCCACGCCGATGTGCCTACGTTCTGGCTCCACGTGATCGAGCAGCGCCCGGCCTCGCTCTCAGTGGCCGAAGCTACTGGCGTGACGCACGAGTCCCCACAGGCACTTTGGATCAAAGATGGAGAGGTGGCCTGGCACGCCTCGCACGGCGCGATCACGCTCGCATCCCTGGCGGCCGCCACAGGAGTAGGGTGAACATGGCTCGGTCCGGGCGCAGTACAAACTAAACTAGGCGCTGCAAGAAGGACGCCATGATCACTACAGCTCTCCTCCTCAGCCTAGGCCTGCTCACCAATGCTCCCCAGCAAGAGACTGAGGACAAGGTGTCCGCTCTCCTAATCACGGGAGAGAACAACCACGACTGGGAGTGGAGTCACGTCTCACTCAAAGAGATGCTCGAGCGCTCCGGCCGGTTCGAAGTCGACTTGACGCTTGATCCTGGCGTGACCCTTGAGGACTCCGAAGGCCTCGCCAAGTACGACGTCTTCATCCTCGACTACAACGGCGCGCGCTGGGGCGAGCCCGCGGAGGCGAACTTCCTGGCTGCTGTACGCGGCGGGACAGGCGTCTCCATCATCCACGCCTCAAACAACGCCTTCCCTGGCTGGGTGGAGTACGAAGAGCTCGTCTGCCTGCTCTGGAGAGAGGGCACCGGGCACGGGCGCTTCCATGAGTTCCGGGTCGAGATCGACGACCGCTCGCACCCCATTACGGCGACCCTCCCGACTCTCCTGAAGCACCCAGACGAGCTCTACCACCGCCTCGTCCACATGCACGAGTCTCCTCATCGAGTGCTCGCGAGCGCACACTCCGCTAAGGAGACAGGGGGAACGGGAGCTCGTGAGCCCATGATCATCGTCTCCCAGTTCGGCGAAGGGAGAGTCTTTCACACACCGCTAGGGCATGTCGTGAGGGGAAAGGAGAGTTCACGGGCCTCTCACCTCGATCCACAGTTCCAAAACATCGTTTTACGTGGGACCGAGTGGGCTGCGACCGGCGCCGTCACTGATGGTGAGGCCGCGCCCAACACTCTCACGGAAGAAGAGGCAGCGGCTGGCTGGGAACTCTTGTTCGACGGCCAGACCACCAAGGGGTGGCGCGGCTTCAAGAGAGAGGAGTTCCCAAAAGAGGGCTGGGAGGTGACGGGGGGCTGCCTTCGACACACCAAGGGGGGCGGGAGCATCATCACCACCGGCGACTACAGGGAGTTTGACCTCAGCTTCGAGTGGAAGGTGGCGGCTGGAGCCAACAGCGGGGTGAAGATCTGGATCGATGAAGAGCATGGCCAGGTCGGGCCGGAATATCAGATCCTGGATGACGATCGGCATGAGAACGGCCGGCTCTCCAAGACCACAGCCGCCTCGCTCTATGACGTCATGGCTCCCAAACCCGGCAAGAAGCTCGCCATGATCGGCACCTTCAATCATTCCAGGATCCACAGTCGCGGTGGCGTCCTCGAGTACTACCTGAACGGCGAGCTCGTCCTCCGCGCCGACATGAACTCCGAAGCCTGGGCTGCCGCTCGGGGCAAGAGCAAGTTCCGTAACTCACCAGTATTTGGGTCTCAAAGGACTGGCAAAATCCTTCTACAGGACCACGGCGACGAGGTCTGGTTCCGCTCCATCAAGCTCCGTCGCTACGAGGACTGAGAGAAAAGATGCCGAGCTCTCTCCTCTGGTGCCTGCGCATCACAGTGGCTGGCCAGTGCCTCGCCGCTGCTCGTATCGCCCTGGCCGCGGGGAGCGAGGTTAACGGCTGGCTCTTCATGGTCGCGGGTCTCCCTGAAGACATCGCGCGGCTGACCGATCAGGTCGCCGCAGGTGTCCTCATCGCCACAGCCGCCTCTGCCCTCTTTCGCCCGATCCGAGCGCTCCTCTTCTTTGACGCGGCGTGGATGCTCGCCATCTCAGCGGCGATCTTCACAAACCCTGGCTCTTCGATGTCTTGGCTGGCCCCGCTCGCTCACGGCGTGCGCTACGCCGCCCCCTTGGCCTTGGCCCTGCTCGTCACAGCCCCGGGGAGAGAGCTCTCATCAGACTCCGCTCGAGCGAGGCTCGCTGTCTGGGCGATGCTGCTGGGCGCAGCCGCCACCTTCATCGCGCACGGGATCGAAGCCCTAGAGCACTACGGCCGCTTCATAGACCTCATCATCGGGAGCGCCAAGCGCTGGCTCGACTGGAGCGTCTCCCAAGACCTCGCTGAGCAGCTCCTCACAGTCATCGGCGTCCAAGACCTCATCTTGGCCGCGATGCTCCTCTCCCGGCGCTGGCGCTGGGTGGCGATGTGGATGGCCCTCTGGGGGCTCTTCACAGCCCTCTCAAGGATGACAGCCATGGGCGGCGGCTCTTGGCATCAGACCTTGCTCCGCAGCGCAAACGCTGGGGTCCCCCTAGCGCTCTTCCTCGGGTGGTGGCAGCTTGTGCGCACCACTGCAACAAAGCCCAAGCCATGATCAGTACAGCCCTCATCCTCCTCGCCTCCCTCGCGCCCCAGTCAGACCCGTGGACCTCCCTTGAGGGGACGACCCCCGCCCAGTGGCGGCTCGTGTGGAAGGACGCCCCGCAGCACAAGGTCACCGTCTCATGGAGCACTCGAGAGGCGGGCACAGAGCACATCGTGCACTACGACACCGTCTCAAGGGCTGGGACGGATGCCCCTTACGCAAACACCCAAGCTGCGCAACGTAATGGAGCCTACACCTTGCAGAAGGATGAGGTCGGAGTGCTTAGAGGCGCCTCGTATCACCACGCTCGCATCGACGGGCTCGAACCATCGACCACCTACTGGTTCCAGCTCGAGAGCGACGGCGTGCGCTCACCTGAGATGCACTTCATCACCGCCCCTGTCGATGACCGGGCGTTCAAGATGATCCACGGCGGCGATTCCCGCTCTGGTCACGCCGCCCGCCAGGAGATCAACGCCTACATCGGCCTCCTCATCGACGAGGAGCCGGAGCTCATCACCTTTGCGCACGGCGGCGACTACATCTTGTGGGGCGAGCTGTGGGCTCACTGGCGGCCTTGGCTCAGCCACCACGAGCTCACGACCTCCCCGACGGGGCGCGTCCTCCCGGTGATCCCCACCCGCGGCAATCACGAGCCGGGGCCGATCTTCGACGAGGTCTTCGACGACCCTGGCGGCGCAGGGCTGAACTACTACACGACCGACATCACCCCTGAGGTGTCGCTCATCACGCTCAACTCGGAGATCAGCGCCGCGGGCGACCAAGCGACCTTTCTTGAGGCCGAGCTCAAGCGGCTCCGACCTGAGCGCACCTGGCTCATGACCCAGTACCACCGCGCGATCTACCCTGCGGTCAAAGACCCCGCCGCGATGAAGCCGCACTGGGTGCCGCTCTTTGAGCAATACGACCTAGACCTAGCGCTCGAGTCTGACGGGCACGCTGTGAAGCGGACCGTGCCGATTCGTGACGAGAAGAGAGACCCCACCGGCGTGGTCTACATTGGCGAGGGCGGCCTAGGCGTCCCTCAACGCGACCCCTCCACCGATCGCTGGTTCCTCCAGGAGCCGGGCATGGTTGGAAAGTCGCACCACATCGTGATGCTCGAGTTCACCAAGGGCGCGCTCAAGTCCAAGATCATCGGTCTCCCCGATCCGAACGAGAGCGCGTTCACGCCAGCGGCCCACGTCCAAGTCGTGGCAGACGGCGCGACCTGGCGCTACCTCCGAGGCGCAGACCCCGCAGACCAGGCGTGGCGCGGCTTGGGCTTTGACGACTCTTCGTGGGAGAGCGGCGTGTCCGGCTTCGGCTACGGAGACGACGACGACGCGACCGTGCTAGAGGACATGCAGGGGAACTACCAGCGCCTCTATATCCGCACGCCCTTCGAGATGGCGAAGCTCGCCGAGCTCGATGAGGTTCAGCTCGCAGTGCGCTATGACGACGCCTTCATCGCCTACATCAACGGAGTCGAGGTCACTCGCTCATCGGTCAACTCTGGTAGCGGCCCGGACGCCAAAGAGGTCGACTCGCACGAGGCGAAGGGCTGGGAGCTCTTCCCTCTTGGGACAGGGGCAGAGCTAGCCGAGCGCTTCGGTGCGGGGCCAGCGATCTTGGCCGTTGAGGGGCACAACAGCACCCTCAAGAGCAGCGACTTCAGCCTCTGGCCCTGCCTCATCGGGCCCTCGCTTGAGGAGGAGCCGGGGCTCGAGGCAGCCGTGCTCCTAGATGAGCTCACGCTCATCCCGCGCTCTGCGCGCTGAGGCTTACACCCTCAGGAAGACCCTCTTCCTGTAGAGGAAGAAGAGAACGAGCCACTCCACGCCGACCACCGCGGTCGCCATCAAGAAGCCCTGCCAGCGTTCCATGGCGCCGCCGATGGCGCCCTCAAAGAGGAACGATGCTGGCTGTGTGAAGTCGATGAGTCGCCCCTCGAGGATGTAGATCGTGATGGGGTTGACGCCGATCACGATGAAGAAGAGGAAGAAGACCCGCAGCTTCCACACATCGATGAGCAGGTAGAACAGCCCGAGCAAAGCGAGCGAGAGTCCTCCGGTGACGAGGACAAAGGAGCTCGTCCAGAGGTTCTTGTTCAAAGGCATGTCCCCGACGCTCGACCACATCAGGCCGGCGCCCGTGGAGAGCGCGCCTGCGATGAACAGACCAGCGGCCTTCAATCCACCATTGGGCTCGTGTCCCTTGAGCCACCACCCTGCGAGCGCCCCCATCAGCGCGGTCCCTGCGGCACCGACCGTCCCGAGGAACCCCTCCGGATCATGAATGTCCTTGTGGAGGACCCCGGGGAGGAACTGGCGGTCAAAGTAGGACACGACGTTCCCCTCCATAGTGAGGTCGCCGGGCTCAAAGCCTGGTGCGTGCCCGAACTTCAAGAGCGCCCAGTAGCCAAAGATGATCGCGAGGAGAGCGACGACCTGCCCGCGGAGTTCATAGTGAACAACGACCAACGCGGCGAGCCCCCAAGCTAGGCCGATGCGCCCAAGGACGGACGCGTAGCGGATCTCATCCCACTCAAAGGTCAAAAGCCCATTGTAGATCGCGCCCAGCAAGACGAGGAGGAAGACCCGCTTCCCGATCTTCGCGTACTGAGTCCACCGCGCCTCGCCCCAGTCCCGGTGGTTGCCCAGCGACCACGGCAGGGTCACGCCAGAGATGAACAGGAAGAGCGGGAAGATGAGGTCGTAAGCGGTGAAGCCGTGCCACTCCGGGTGGTGCATCTGGCCTCCAAGCCACTGAGCCCAGCCCCAGCCTGTCGCTTCGCCGAGCTGAGCGATCCAGAGGGAGCCGCCGACGATCCAGAACATGTCGAAGCCCCTCAGGGCGTCGAGGGAGGCGAGGCGTTGTCCTTCTCTGGCCATGGGCGTATTGCAGGAGAACTGAGCCGCCGGTTCGAGCCCTGTTCCCTAGTTTTCCTCTCCGGTCACGCCTTCGAGCGCTTCGGAGTCAGCTGATGCACCCCATAGGCCACCAGCCAAACGAGTGATGAGACCAGATGTGTCACCCGCCAAATCTCCCGCCAAGGCTCGTTATAGGACACTTGCAGGAGATAGCCGCTCAAGATCATGGGCGCTAACAAGCTCAAGAGCAGGAGCCCTGTACGGCGCCTCGCTCTGGCTCCAGATTGAAACTTGGCCCACACATGGTCTTGCCAGATGAGCGCACAAGCGAACACCAGCGCCGGCGCAGTCAGGATGTGCGCCGCCTGGACGTCATCCTCCAAATAGTGGCTCTCAGGCCCAAACTCTCCCTCTATGACGACGAGGTCCTTGAGGACAAAGAGAGCGATACCCGACACCCCCACCAAGAGGCTCGAGAGGTGCGCAAAGCGTGCTTGTCTAGGGGTCATTCCTGAGAGCCTTTCGCGTCGCCCTCTTCAGGCTCCGGCGTCGGCTCTCCAAGGATTTTGTGGATCGCAAGGATACGGCGGGCCGCGCTGGTCGACGCGTTCACCGTAAGAGTACAGCCTGTGACCGTTTTGATGCCACGGTTCGGCCGCAAGTCATCGTTCAAGATCTTCCCCTTGAACTGCGCATAAAAGCGCTCGTTCGGCATGTAGTCCGTGGGCTCATAAAAGGCCAAGACCTCCGCACGAACTAGGACTCCATCAGGGGACACGACGTACATCATCGTCTCCTTCAGGGAGCGCACACGATGAGTCTCGAAATATGCAGTCCCGACCAAGACCTCTTCGCGGGTCTTAGGGTCCACCTTCGTCGCCCTGTAGGGATAAATAATCCGAGAGACGGTCGGATACCCGGAGAGCTTCTTCACTCTCTCTGCCTGCTTCTTTGACAGGTACTCCGTCGAACGCTCTACCTCTAGTTTTGGAAAAGCGAGCTCCAGCGCCTCGTCAAGCGTCAACAGAACTTGACCGCTAGCCCTCTCCAGTGAGGGGGCCAGCGGTATGAATGCCAGAGTCGAGACCGGCACTTGGCTCGCTCCGGCGATCGCCGCGAGCCAAAGGCCCGCGGCGATGGTTGTGAACTTTCTCTTCAAGTCGTGGAGCTCTCGCCCCTCCTCCTAGTCGCTTAGAAAACGTAACCGATCACGAAGCTGGTCGTATCAGTCTCGTCGCACTTGTCTAGCTTGAAGCAGATCTGATCGATCGGGCGGTAGTGAACACCCATGGTCGTAAACTCGCTGGTGCCTCCGCCATTCTCGACCTCTTCAACACGGATGAAGGGGTAGAGGGCAGAGTCGGTCCCGTCCATGAGGTTGTAACCGAGCTCATAGTAGGTGCCAGTCAACTCGATGTCTCCGGCGACGCGCTCGGTGACCTCGGCGTCTGCCATCATCGCCCTAGCCCACCAAGGTCCAGACTTGTACTCAGCGTGGATCTCGAAGATATCGGTCGCCATGTCTCCGCCACCCTGGTTCTGTCCAGAATCACCGGAGTACATCGACGCACCAATGCGGACGCCAGGGATGTCAACATAGTTGGCTGAGGCGACGAACGCCCAGTCTTCTGCGAGGGCTCTAGAACCCTTCTGACGGCCGCCGCGGAGACTCGTATCACTGAAGCCCTCTCCATCGAGTCCGTTCATGTAGTAGAGCTTGTAGTCGAAACCGCCAGCTTCGCCGAAGACGCCGAAGCCGTTCTCACGCCAGGTGCTGGGGATGATTACAGACTCTGTCTGAGGGCGGTTCGCGGCGAGGTAGGTCGTCGGCTCATGGAACTCGTTGATCAGACCCATCGGGTTCAGCATGAGGCCGGTCCGAAAGTTCATGTTCTCAGTGAGGCCGATGTAGTCGAGGTATGCGAACTCGACGTAGACCTCGTCGACGTGCTCGAGCTCGACCTCTGTGTTCAAGATCCAGTTGTCGTTGAACTTGTAGCCGAAGTACATGATGTGTCGATACCAGTCGAAGTCGTCCGCAGAGTCCATCCGGAAACGGCCTTCGCCGTAACCACCGATCGAGAGGCCTTGCTCTTTTGAGTAGACCTTTGACGCCGCGGGGCCGAGGCCATACTTGCTCTCACCAACGGCGGGCATGACATCTTGAAGCTGAAGGCTCTCAAGCTCAGCCGCGAGGGCTTCGATCTTGGCTTCCAGATCTGCGGTGCTTTGGGCACTCGCCGGAGCCACGAAGAGAGCAGCGCCGGCCAGAATGATGGGGAGTTTCATAGATAGATTTTTTTAAGGGGTTGGCCAGTCACGGCTCATTTACCGCTCAAGCTCACGGATAGTTTTCCTGTCACGTCCCTATTCAGGGAGCGCGTTCTCTTACGAAGACCGGAGGTCGTAATGACCTTTCTCCCGGACTTACTCTTTTTGATGAAGACAGCCTCGACGCCGCTCATTTGCTCTGCCACAGCGAGGCCCTCTTCGGGGCCAAGCACAAAGAGTCCAGTAGCGAGAGCGTCTGCTACGAGTGCGCTCTCCGCCCAAACCGTCACACTCCCGAAGTCCTCTGCGGGGAGCCCTGACCTGGGATCGATGATGTGACTCCCGCGCTCCGTCGTCCCCGAAGTCGCGACTGATCCACCACGGACCTCAATCTCTAAGAGCGTCGCTCTGCGCTCTTCAGGATCGGCGATGGGTACAGTCCTAGTCTTCGCGCCAACGAATGCGAGCTGCCCACCTAAGTTCAAGCTGGCCTCGGAGACTCTCTCTCTCTCTAAGGCCTCGATCGCTTGGTCTAAGGCGGCCCCTTTCCCGAAGCCCCCCTCCTCTATGACGAGGAGCGGGTGCCTTCGAAGTGCATGGTTGTGCTCAACCCTCCAGAGCGATGCGCCGCAAGCCTTGAGCGCAGCCGTTCGCTCATCATCTGAAGGAGTCCGGCCTCCATTACGGAGCCCCCATGCTTGAGTCAGCGCCCCGACCGAAGGGTCAAAAGCGCCGCTGGTCTCTTCACAGATTCGTGCTGCTGTCCGCAGCTCCTCCGCCAAGAGTGGCGTGAGTTCGACCCGTTCCCCCGCCGGGGAGGCGAGGAAACGGGCCAACTCGCTCTCTGTGATCCAGGTGGAGAGCCGCCTCTCAGCGGCAACCACAGATCTGATCGCCTCTTCCGAAGCGCGCAGACCCTCTGTCCTCTCCTGCACTTCTAGCTCCAACCACAACGCCGTCCCCATCGTGTTCACCCGTCGGTGAACAACGACACGATCGCCCCCTCCCTCCAGAGGGAGGGCGGCGAAGAGCGCTGCAGCGGTTGCTAGGAGGGTGTTCATTCCTTTCCTTCGTGCAAGGTCTCGGACCCTGGGCGAGAGAAAATATTGAGAATGAGTCTCAAAATCAACCGGTGTTCGCTTTTTTTGAGACTCGTTCTCAATTAGCTCTCATTTTGAGAATGGGACACCTGAATCCCGCCCTAACTCCACTAATGCCTACCGGAAATACGATTTCCATGCGAAGCTCGATATATGCCCAACAAAAGCTCAGCCAAAACCTCCGGATCGGCTGAGAAGAAGGTCCAGTTTGGTAAGGATCCGGCTAGCGCGCTGACGCATTTTGTGGGCTTGCTCTTCGCTATCGCAGGTCTCGTTGCTCTCTCTGCTCTATCCGTTGGGGACGGCCCGAAGCTCGCTGTGATGACTCTTTACGGCCTCACCCTCGTAGCCGTCTTCCTCTCCTCGACCTGCTACCACTTCTTTGACCTCGGAGAGGCCGGGAACCGCTGGCTACGCCGCTTGGATCATTGCGCGATCTTCCTGCTTATAGGCGGTACCTACGCCCCCGCCGTCCTTCACCTGACCGATGGCACCGGTCGGCTCTTCCTCCTAGGCCTCGTGGCAGCCCTCGCCCTCACAGGGACAGTGTTCAAGCTCGTCTGGGTCGAGTGCCCTGACAAGCTCTCCACCATGCTCTACCTCGGCTTCGGCTGGATGTGCATCGTCCCGGGCTACTGGATGTTCCCGCAGCTCAGCCTCAGCGCGATGTCATGGCTCGCGATTGGCGGTCTGGCCTACACGGGCGGCGCGATCATCTATGTCCGCGAGCGCCCCGATCCCTGGCCGGGCGTCTTCGGACACCACGAGGTGTGGCACCTCTGCGTCCTCGCTGGGGCCGCTGCGCACTTCATGTTCACCCTCGGGTTTCTGGATCAAAGCTATCCCCCCTTCTAAGACCTGCTTGCAGTCTCCATCTCGTCTCATGAAGATGGCTACCCGGGGCCACGCCCCCCTCCCTGATGCTGCTGACCTTCTTCAAGCGACTCTTTATGTCTAACCCTGACTTGCTCTCCGTCGGTGACCCTGCGCCCGACTTCGCGTGCACAGCCCACACAGGAGAGACCGTCCACCTCTCCGACTTCCAGGGGCAGCGCCTCGTGCTCTGGTTTTTCCCCAAGGCCGACACGCCCGGCTGAACGAAGCAAGGATGTGGGTTCCGTGATCGAACCCACGAACTAGCGGAGAAGAACGTCGCCGTCCTGGGTGCATCCTTCGACACTGTCGAAGAGAACCGCGCCTTCGCTGAGAAGTTCGACTTCCCATATCCCCTGCTCTGCGACACAGACCGCGCACTCAGCCTGGCCTACAAGGCTTGCGAAGATGCGAGCGACGGCTACCCGCGCAGGATCACCTACGTGATCAGCCCAGAGGGTGTGATCGAACGCGCGATTGAGACGAGCGACCCCGCTGGACAGGCCTCAGACATCATCAACGCTCTCTGAAGAGTGACTCGCTCGACTTCATTCGAGCGAGCAGTCATGCTCTTGCGCAGCCTCCCGACCTCGTCGGCAGCGCAACAGAGCCCATATGGAAGACTTCTTCATAGCGATCTTCGTCTTCTCGATCCTCTCCCTTCTCTTCGGGGGATCGGTCCTCGGGATCACCTCCTTCGTCCAGGTCAGAAAGCTCCGGAAAGAGCTCCGAGAGCTAAAGGGGAGAGCCCCTGAGCGACCTGACGGCTGGCCGCGTCAAGCTCCTCTAGCGCCGCCCGAGGCAGCACCTGAGGCGAGCGCTGAACCCGCGACAGCCGAGAGGGAAGAGCTCGCGAGCCCCGCGCCCGCGGCGACCTCTCCTGTTGAAGATGCTGTGAAGGAGCCCAGCTCTACGGAGCGAGCCGCGATCGAGCGCGTGCGTGAGAAGCACGCCGAACAAGAGGAGCGCAAGGAGAGCGCACCAGAGAGACCGGCGAAGAAGCGCATCGAATGGGAGAAGCTCCTCGGCGTACAAGGCGCGGCGATCTTAGGCGGTGTCGTCCTGCTCTTTACCGCGATCCTCTTCTTCAAGTACGCGATAGACGAGGGGTGGTTCACGCGTGAAGCGCGTGTCTGGACAGGCCTCGCTGTGGGCTCCCTGTGCATGCTCTTACAAGCCAGGCTGCGCGGAAGAGGCTACAGGGTCGTCGCTGACGTGCTCGCTGGCAGCGGCGCTGTGATCCACTACACCTCTGCATGGGCGGGCTTCCGGCTCTACCACCTCTTCACAGTCCAAGTCGGCTTCGGGTGGATGGCGCTCGTCACGGTCGCGTGCTGCTGGCTCGCTGTCCGTCACTCTGCGCAGCTGATCGCGATCTTCGGTCTCGTCGGCGGCTTCGCTACTCCGCTGCTCCTCGCGACCGCAGCGCCGAGCGCGGTCGGACTCTTCGGCTACATCCTGCTCTTAGACATGGCGCTGCTCGCCATCGGCAGGCGCCAAGACTGGCCGTGGCTCGGCCTCCTCGGTCTCTTCGGGACCACGGCATCCCAAGTCCTTTGGCTCATCTCCGGGCGCGAAGAGGAGGCTGCACTTGGGCTCGTCGCCTGTGGGCTCTTTGGCGTCCTCTTCGTCTTCCTTGGCTCTCCGAAGGCCGCCCTCAAGGACCTGCGCTGGCAGCTCGGTCGTGTCGCGGGGATCATGATCCCCTTCGCCATCGCCATCTACTACGCGCGGCTCGTAGAGCTCGGCGACGACTTCCTCGTGATCACCTGCGTCACGACCCTGCTAGCGGGCGCGGCGACCTACGTCGGCAGGCGCCTTGAGCTCCACGGGATGTCTATCGCCGCCGCGGCCGCTGCCGCTGCTGTCGCCTCCACTTGGCTCTTGTCTAGGACCCTCGACGAGGCGGCGCTGACGTCCTTCGCCCTCCTCACTGGCGCGAGCTCAATCATCATCGCCATCATCGACGCGCGCACGCGAGGCAATCGAGCCCCCGGAGAACTGCACCCCGCCTCCATCTACTCGGTCGTCCTCCTCTTCGCCTTCGCTTACACGGTCGCCTTTGAGCCCGGGCTGTCACTCTGGGGCGTCTTGCTCACGCTAGGCGTTCACCTGGCTCTCACCATCTTGCCGCGTGCATCTCTCCCTGCGCTGCCTACGCTGGCCGGCCTCGCAGCAGGGGTCACCTTCCTGATGTACCGCGTCCAGCAGGTGCACCCCGGGAACCCCTACTTCCACAGCGCTCCCGTGCTCCAGATAGGAGTGGCTGTCTTCTCAGGGGCGCTGCTCTGCGCCTCCCTGCGCTGGCATGCCCACCCCTCACCGCGCGCCCTCGCGCTAGCTGCCATGCTCACGGGCGCCCCCTCACTGCTCTTCAACGAGGATTGGTACAGCGCGACGCCCCCGAGCTTCTACGGCGCGCTCTCTCTCCTCGCTCTGATCGTAGCCTGGGGAGCCGCTAGGACGGGCTCATCCATAGCCTATGGCGCAGCGGCAGCTGTGATTTGCTGGGCCTTCTACTCTCACAATGACCCCGGCTTCTATGAGAGCCGCGAATGGTCTATCCCAGCAGCGCTGCTCTGGATTTACCTGGGCACAGCCATCGCGACCCTCGCTCCGCTATTAGCTAAGGAGCAGCTGCTGAAGGCGCGAGCCACGGGTCTTATAGCTGCGCTTGTTCCAGCGCTTGGCGCCTCCTCCATCCTCTCGCTGCACGAGCACCACTACGGCGACCGCGGAGCGCTCCTCGTGTTCATCGCGCTCGCTGCTCTCCCCGCCCTCGCTTACAAGCTCGCCGGAGATGACGCAGAGGCTGGGATGAAGCGCGCGAAGACCTCCTACCTCCTCATCGCGGGAGCGCTCATAAGCTTCGCCATCCCCGCTGAGCTCCGGATGTTCCACCTGCAGCTGCTGGCTACGGCGGACACACTGTGGCTCCTTATCGGCTTGAGCATCGCCGCAGCTTCGGCAGCGCTAGTCGCCAAGCTCCGCGAGAGCGCCGCCACAAGCATAAGCGCGCACTTCGCCGTACTCATCGTCAGCGTCTTCCTCTGCTTCATCCCCTTCCATCTCGAAGATCTCTTGAGGCAAGAGAACCTCGTCCTCAACTGGATCAGCTACGTGTTTGGCGTCGCCTTGCTCTCGAACCTCTTCGTCATGAGCCGCGGATCCCTGATGGCCAAGCTAGACAGCGAGGCCTCTAATTACTTGAAAGCTCTGACAGGCGCGGGCGCTTGCCTCGTCAGCTTCTCGTGGCTCAACCTGCTCCTCATCAACGGATACAGCGACGGTGACTACCTCGATATCAGCTCCGCGGATCTGAACCGAGATCTAGTCCTCTCGCTCTCCTGGGCGCTCTACTCCTTCTCCCTCCTCGCGCTCGGTGCACGCCGTGGCGTCGCGGCCATGCGATGGGCCTCGCTCGCCTTCCTCTTCGCCACGATCGTCAAGGTCTTCCTCTTCGACCTCGGGAACCTGGAAGGTCTACAGCGAGTCGGCTCCTTCCTTGGCCTCGCGATCTGCCTGATCCTCGTCTCGCTCTTCTACTCGCGCTTCGTCTTCAAGAAGACGGAGGAGGCTGAGGCCTCAACGTGACGCCCAGTCGCCGGCGGGGAGCAGCTCGCCAGCGCAGGAGTCACCCGCGTAGCGGTAGGTCCATGCGAGGACCTCGCCCCCGCAGCTCATTCGCGCCATGCAGAGCCCTCGCAAGAAGAGGGAGCCCTCCTGCCGCCACCCCTCAAAGCCCTCGAGCTCATCTAAGGTTTTGAGCGTCGCGTCAGGCGAAGCACACCTCCAGAGCTCGCCCGTAACTCGCTCCGACCCCTCAGAGGTCACCATCGCGGGCCAAGAGCCGCAGTCATACAAGACGCCTGGGGTCGTCCCGACCCCCTTTAGCTCAATCCCGCCCTCGCGCTGAAGCCATCCGTGGTTGTACTCGCCCGTACGGAGCGAGCCGTACACAAAGACGCTAGGGATCTCCCATGCAGGCGTCTTACCTCGCCTCACCGCCTTCAGCATGCGCGTGTTCACTCCGTACTCTTCGCTCCCTTCAGCGACGAGCTCCGCATATCCCGGCGCAGGCTCAACATGTTCACTGCGACGCGCCTCAGTGACGACATAGGTGATGGCCTCGTGCGCGCCGCCGTGTTCATCCAACACAGTGACCGCCTTCTCCTCGTAGACGTGCGGCGCGCCCTCTTTCACATCGAGCGCAGCCTTGGCCGCGTCGTCCACCTCAAAGAGAGCGCCAGGGGCAGCTTGTCCAAAGCGCTCGACCACATCTAAGGCACCGCCGCCCCGTGCAGCAGAGACATAGTCGAAGGCGAGCTGGTGTCCTGGGAGCCAGGCGCGCCTCTGGAAGCGCAGCCCGCTCCCATCGTGTTCACTCCGAGCGCACCATCCCAGCCAATCCCTCGCGCAGAGGTTCGAACCGTACCCGAAGTAGAGCACCCTCAGTCCGCCTCGATGTCGAGGTGGACCGCCTCAGGCACCTCAGCGCGGATCGCCTCTTCGATGCGGTCGATCTCTGCTCCGACCGCTGCGAGGACGTCCTCCGTGATCTCTACGGCGAGCGCCTTCGGGTCGGTCTCTGAGGTCTTGAGCGCGTGAGCGAGCTTCTCTTCGATTCGCTCCGCGATCTTTGGCCCCTCGAAGTCCACCGTCGCCGTGACGTCATAGCGGTCGAGGTCGATGACGTTCGCCCGCAGCGTGACCACTCGCTCCACCGTGGGGTGCTCGCGCAAGATGCGATGGATGGTCTGCCGCACATCAACAGGTACAGCGGGCCCCATCAAGAGCTGGTGATTCCTCACCATCAGAACGATCGCGACCACCCCCAAGAGCAAGCCGATCGCGATCGAACCGATCGAGTCCCAATAGAGCGCGCCCGTCCAGGTCGTGAGGCCGAGCGACGCGAGAGCGAAGAGGACGCCAAGACACGCTGCAGCGTCCTCCATCAAGACCGCCGCAGCAGAGGGGTCAGCCTCGTAGCGGACGTACTTCAAGAAGGGCTTGCCCGCGGCCTCCTTCTTCAGCCCCCGGTATGCGATCACCAAGACTACGTACTCGATCACGAAGGAGAGCGTCAGGACGCCGATGGCCCACTCAGGACTCTCGAGCTCGTGCGGATGAAAGAGGCCCGAGATACCGTGGTAGAGGGTCACGCCACAGCCGAGAAAGAAGATCCCGACGGCGCTAATGAGCGCCCAGATGTAACGCTCTCTCCCATAACCGGCTGGAAACTCCTCGTCTGCTTCGCGCTCCGAGCGGGTGATCCCGATAAAGAGCAGGATCTGATTTAAGAGGTCCGCAGCGGTGTGGATCGCCTCGGAGAGCATCGCAGCAGAGCCCGTTACAACGAAGCCCACGCTCTTCGCCACGAAGATGAAGCTGTTGCCGCCGATGGCAGCGAGGACTGAGGTCTTCGAGCTGTCAGCCATGGAGGAGATGCTACTCGGAGTAGACCGCCTTTGCAGCCGAGACCCCATCTCCCGCCGGCGTTACGCCCTGAGCACTCATCGCGTCGTGCAGCGCAGTGAGACAGAGCTCGACGTTTTCGCGGCGAGCGCCTGCCCCCATGAGACCGATCCGCCAGGTGTTGCCCTTCATCGGACCCAAGCCACCACCGATCTCTAGGTTGTGATGCTCCAAGAGGTGCGCGCGGACGGCTGCGTCGTCGACGCCGTCGGGGACGCTCACGGCCGTCAACGGCGGCAAACGCTCCCCCTCTGGTACTCGCGGAGAGAGCCCCATGGCCTCTAAGCCTTTGACGAGCGCCGCGCTGTGGAGTCGGTGGCGCGCCTCGCGCGCCTCGATCCCCTCTTCTAGCACGAGGCGCAGGGCCTCGTGCAGGCCATAGAGCATGTTGATCGGCGCGGTGTGGTGGTAGGAGCGCTCTGAGCCCCAGTAGTTCGCGATCATCGAGAGGTCGAGATACCAGGACTGGACCGCGTGAGCGCGGGCCTTGACCGCCGCTTGGGCTCGCTCGCTGAAGCTGACGGGTGAGAGCCCAGGCGGGCAGCCGAGGCACTTCTGCGTTCCTGAATAGGCCGCGTCGACACCCCACTCATCTAGAGACACGCGCAGTCCGCCCATCGAAGTGACGCAGTCGAGAAGCAACATCGCGCCGAGCTCGTCAGCGACCTCACGGACAGGGCCGACCTCTTGGAGCACCCCTGTCGAGGTCTCTGCGTGCACGACGCAGACGAGCTTGTGCTGCTCACCTCCTGCGGCCTCGCGCAAGAGCTCCGCGTCTAGCGCGCGCCCCCACTCGCTCTGCGCCTCCGTGACCTGCGCCCCGGCGCGACGCGCGACATCGACCATGCGCGTGCCGAACACCCCGTTGACGCCGACGAGCACTTTGTCGCCCGGCTCGATCAGGTTCACCATGCAGGTCTCCATCCCTGAGGAGCCTGTCCCGGACATAGGCATAGTGAGCTCGTTCTCGGTCCCCATCACCACGCGCTGCATGTCGCGGATCTCGTCCATCACCTCGAGGAACTCAGGGTCGAGGTGTCCGAGGGTCGGCTTCGCGAGCGCTTCGTAAACGCTCGGCGCCGTCGGAGAGGGGCCCGGCCCCATGAGGACACGCGCTGTGGGGTTGAGGCTCTTGGGGGTCTCTAGCATGTCATCTGTGGTTATAGCTCTCGCACCTCCATCCGACGGACAGAGATGACGGAGCCGTCATGGTGCTGCTGGATGGCGAAGTGTCCTGACTTATAACGGCGCTCGGTGTCGATCACGTCTGTGACGACGACGCCGTTGATCGTGATCATAATGTGGGTGCCAGCGTCCGTGTCCACGCAGCGGACCCCGTAGTCGAACCAAGTGTCGGGCGCGACGAGCGAGGCGTGGATCGGCGCGATGTCATAGAGGCTGCCAGTCTTCTGAGGGTCTGGGAAGGTGCTGTTGACCTGCGCCTCGTAGCCGCTGGGCCAGCCACCGCCGAACCTCGTCCTGAAGTACAGCCCCGAGTTCCCGCCGTCCGAAATCTTCATACGCGCGCGCAACTCGAAGTCTTCGTAGTCGTCACGTGGGCTGAAGATGTGACTGGCACCGCCCTCGCCGACGAGGTTGCCGTCGTCGTCGAGCTCCCAGAAGCCGTCGTCCGAGATCTTCCAGTCGTCGATCGAGCTCCCGTCGAAGATCACATCCCAACCATCGGGATCCCAGCGCGGCGGCACCGGCTTCACCTTGATGCCACGCAGCGCGACCTGCGTCGCGTCCCCTTGGATCCGGAGCGGGCCCGTAGCGACCTCTCCTTCCCAACCGCCGAAGGTGGGCCCTGTGAGCTCGACGCCCTCCTGAACGAGGACGTCGTCGAGCCAGACCTCGTTGATGCGCGCGTTCTCGAGCTTGCGTCCATCGGGCGCGAAGCGAGGCGCCTGGAAGTTGATCTTCATCTCATGCCAGATCCCGACGCCGCTGTAGGCGCTAGCCAAGGGTGAGCTGCCCTCCCACCCAGGCCCCGCGTAGACGCCGCCACAGGCCTCGGGCCCGAGGTCTCCGGAGCCTGCCGAGTCCGAGAGCTGAACCTCATATCGGCCCTGCAGATACACGCCGCTGTCACCCCCCGGCGGGAGCATGAAGTGCAGCTCCACCTCGCAGTCACCGAACTCCATCTCTGAGAGGAGCTCGGCCGGGCTGTCCCCTAGGTTCACGATCGCGGAGTCTCCCTCCTCGATGCGGAAAGAGCCGCGCTGCTCGGGTTGGACGACAGGCTCACAGAGCCCCCATCCGTCATGCTTGAACACGTCGAGCGCGTCGCCATAAGAGAGCTGCAGCCACCCCTGCCCCTCGCCCTCACGGCCAGGCGGCGGAGGCACTAGCTTCGCGACGTGCTCTTTCGTGAGCTCGCCCTCCGGGAGCTGGTTGATCGTGTAGCTGAACTCAGCGTTCCTGAGCGGCGCGCCCTCGGTTGACCTGACGTCGCTCAAGACGCAGCGGGCGCACATCGCAGGGGTGAGCCCAGCGGTCTGGATCGTGAGGGTGCGCTTGTCTTCAGAGAGAGCGGTCGAGAGCACCTCGACGGTCTTCGTCCCGCGCTCAGGTGAGCCGTACTCCCACCAGTAGTCGTAGTCGTACTGAGTGAGCACGACCTGCTCTGGAGAGACCGCGCCTTCAACCGGATGCGTGAAGGTCACCTCGAAGCCCGACTGGAGGAGGTGCACTCGCTCCATCTCCATGGGGACCTCGCCCGTCCAGCGCACCCGCGCGATGCCGTGGCTAGGCGCCAACCCGCCCCAGCCGCGATTCGTCAGCCCGCAGAAGAGGGTCCCGTCGGGTCCGAAGACAACGCGACACGCGCTCCCCACACGATCTTGAAAGCGGAAGCACGCGCCCTGGTATTCGCCGCGCACCTTCTCAAGTTGGACACGCAAGACGCGGCCGTTTGTGAGCTCGGCGACGAAGAGCTGATCTTGGAAGGGGCCAAACTTGCCCCCCGTGCCGTCGTGCACGAGGTTCCCCGTTGAGCGCGACCACTTATAAGGCAGCCAGACAGCAGCGGGCGCGCGCTCTAGTCCAACAGGGATCGTGTCGCTCGGGTGCACGCCTGCGTCACGATACGCCTCGGTCCAGTTCAAGCTGGCCGGGTGACCATAGAAGCGGTCTTCGACGAGGTGGTAAATAGGGCAGACCGGCATCCAGTCGCCTTGGTTGTCCGTCGCAAAGATGTCACCAGCGGCGTTCACTCCGAGCCCGCATGGGCTACGAAGCCCCTTCGCGAAGGGAGTCGTCGTCCCATCCGGCGCGATCTTCAGCGCCCAGCCTCTGTAAGGCACCTTGGATTGACCGTGCCACCACTCGGGGCTCCAGAAGCCCACGTTCAAGCTGGCATAGAAGTTCCCCGCGGGGTCTCGCGGCAGGCCGAAGGCGAACTCGTGATAGTTGCCCGAGAGACCCCATTCGTTAGAGATCGTCTCGAGCCGATCTGCGAGCCCGTCACCGTCCTCGTCAGAGACCTTAGAGAGCTCGCCGCGCTGCAGAACAAAGACCTCTTCACCGACCGTCGCAAGCCCGAGCCCCTCCTGCAGACCCTCCATCCACAGGTGGAAGCGCGCCTCGCGAGGGTCCTCTGCGAGGGCCCCTTCGATCCTCCATATCCGCCCACGACGCGTACTCGCGAGCAGCGCGCCGTCTGGCAGGAACGCCAAGCCGCCGACCTCGACCACCTCTCCCTCGGGGAGCGCGAGGTGATCGACGACATAGGGCCCATCGTTCACGCCACCGAGGAGCGCAGAGACAGAGAGGAGGAGCTCACTTGTTGCCATGTTGAAGCTCCTTCAGCGCGCGGACCGCGTTCTCATTGGACCACTCAGTGAGGAAGAGGACGCCGGCCTCAAAGAGCACTGGCTCCTCTGGAGAGATGATCATCTCGAAGCCCCGCTCCACCGCGCCCACCCCTGGGAGGGGCGTCATGATGCGCAGCTCATTCCCGAGGCTCTCCATGGGCCGCTTACAGCTCACGCGGCCAGTCGTGAGTGAGCCCGTGAACTCGGCCCCGCCGTGGTTGAGCGTCCAGCTCTGGCTCGTCGGGCTGGGGTAGGGATAGAAGGTGAGCGCCCTCGTCTCTCCCGCGGTGAGCTGATACGAGACCGCGTAGCCGCTCCCGTGACTCGTCGAGAGCATGCGCGGAGACTCTACGCAGCGCGCGACGAGCGCGCCCGCCGCGTCGAAGAGCTCATACTCGATCTTCGCGACACCTCTGGTCGTTGAGGTCGCCCGGAGTCGGGGGCGCAGGTAGCCCTCGTTCGCGAGACGCCAAGCTGTAGGGCGGAGCGGATCTCGTGGCGTGTAGATCGACCGGCCAAGCGGGCGCAGCGGGCTGCCACCTCTACCGCCCCAATCAGCGCGGTCGACGAAGCCACCGAGCCTCACGCTGAGAAGACGCAGATTGTCCGAGGCGTACTGAAAGCTCATCCCGCTCGGCTCTCCGATGAGCAGGCCACGAACGACGTCGTCCTCTTCGCCATCCAAGGCAGGGAAGTGTCCGCGAACGATGAGCGGGCGGTCCTTCACGATGAGCTCTGTGCCCTTAGGGGGCTCAGGTTCGCCGCCCGGGCCCAAGAACTGAACCAGCCGCGCGAGCTCTTCTAAGCGCTCATCTGGCACCTGTCCCCCAAAGGCTGGCATGGGCGTCCCAGGGATCCCGCTCTTCAGCGTCCGGAAGAGCGCCTCCTTTGTGTTTCCGAAGGAGAAGCCACCTTCAGCGAAGCTCCGGGCCGGCCGGTCTAGCTCGGTCGTGCCCTTGCCATCGCCGAGGACGCCGTGACAAGGAGCGCACAGCTCCACAAACGTCACGTGCGCGGCCTTGAGGTCTTCGGGGAGGTCAGCGAGGGGATCCTGTGCGCTGAACGCCGTCCCCGCCATCAACAGAGCGCTGAGGAGTGTCGAGATCTTCATAACAGGAGAGGAGTCTATACCGGAGCCACCAGCATCGTCGTCGCGATCTTTGCCACGACGCAGGCTCCCACAGCCCGCGCTCGCTTGCTCTCAGCCATCGGGCTTTGACCGCTCTCCTCGTCGGGGTGACAGCATCGCTCACCTACGAGCGCTCCTGCCGCCTAAAAGGGAGCGACCCCCCTCCCCACGAGGGGGAGAGGGGTCGGCTCCGCTGCCAAGGCGCTCTCTATCGAACGATGAGGACCTCCACTCGCTTGGAGGTGTTCCCGTCGTTGTCCTGCACGACGTACTGGAAGCGATCATTCTCCCAGTCCTTGTCTGCAGACCAGGCGTACCAGACCATCGAGGTGCCAGAGATCCTCCGAACGACGCCGTGCTGAGGAGGGTTGACGATGCGCAGCGAGGACACGTCTAAGCCCATGCTCCCTGCGAGGTCGTTGCTGAGGAGCTCGAGCGGGAGGACGCCGGGACGTGTCAGGTCAACCCCTTCACGAGAGAGGCTGAAGAGATCGTCACCGCCGAGCGGCCCGTCCTCGAGGTAGTGAATCGGGACCTCAAGAGCTCCTTCAATCGTCACCTCATCGGAAGTCATCCCGTTACCGATCGTGATCATCGCGACCTTGTCTGCGCGGTAGTCACGCGAAGCTCCGTTCGCAAACTTCACCTTGATGGAGTCTCCGAGCACCTGGTTGTGCCGCCCGAGCTTGACGTTGTGCCCAGGCTCGAGTGGGCGCAAGACGAGGTTGTGCTTGAGCGTGTCCCGCATCGCCTGCATCGGCATGGAGTACGTGAACTCTGTCGTTGAAGGATATGAGCCGGTGAGCAGGTCGCCCGCGGCGTTCATATGAAGGAGCTCGGCCCAACGCGCGACGATGTTGCCAGACACGTTGATGTTCGAGATATAGGCCTCACTCTCTGGAGCCAGAAGGCTCGCGTTCAAGTCCGTCTCTGAGAAGTCGATCTGCCACGCTTCGAAGAAGTTCATGAGGACCCTGTTCGGGGACGTCCCCTGGACTTCAAAGCCGAAGTTGGAGGGCGAGACGCGTCCACCCTCGACGTTGATCAGGACGTTTACGTCCGGGTCCGCGCTCACAGTGATGTAGCTAGCCTCTTCAAGCTGCCTGTCCGTGACGAGGAAGACCTCAGGGTTCGAGCCAGTGCCGCTCATGGTCAGGTTGCCGTACCCATCCTCCGTCACAGATCCGGTCGGGAGCATGGCCCCATAGGTGGCAGAGAGAGCAAAGAGGTCCGCGCTCATCGCCTCATGATCCCAGGCATCCTCGTCGACCCTTGGCTCCTGCGTAGAGTTCGCGAGGGAGAAGGAGTCTTCGAGGTGGTCTAGGTGTAACTCGGCGACGATGTTGCCGTTGCTGAGGACTCCGTTCGCTGCCCACACGGCGCGCCCGCTGGCCATGGAGTCCACATCTGCGGGGACATCCCCATAAGCGATAGAGGCCTCAGAGATGAAGAGGTTCTTCTCGGCGCCGATTCGACCAGCGATCGAGGAGTTGTTGATGGTGAGCTGCCTCGTCGAGTAGACGTTGAACTGCCCCGCCTCTCCTAGCACTCCTTCGGGACTTGAGCTCTCAACTGAGAAGCACACTTCGACAGAGGCCGTGAGGGGCGGGTTTCCGTCGTCAACAAAATCAAGCATGACTGCATACTCGCCAGCGTCATAGGCCGTCGTGTTCCACGTGAGAGTGATCGTGGTGCTGCCATCCTCGATGGACTCCTCAAAGTCAAAGTCCCAACCCTCCGGTAAGTTGTTTTCGCTGATGAACCAATCAACGAGCTGGTCCTCCTCAGGGCCGATCACCGTGACGGTCGCAGAGATTGATTCGCCGGCCTCGCCGGTGACGCACCCAGCTGGGGCGTCCACAACGATCGGGGGGTTATTCCCAGCGCCAGTGCTGAAGGCGACCACGCGGTTGTCTAGGTAGTCGACGCCGTCATTGACACCTCCCGGGCCATCGTAATCTTCTCCGGGGTGGTCAAAGCGCCCGACGAGGAAGTACTCCTCGCCATCCCCCTTGTTCGCTCCCACCGTGGCGGGGACGCCACCGAAGCCCCCCTCTCCATAAGAGGCGTCGCCTGTCGTCCATTGCATATCCGCCCATGAGAAGCAGACGTTGTTCCCTAGACCGATCAGGGGGTCGCTCCCATCAGTCAAGATGACCTGGAAGGTGTTTTGCTTGTCTGTCCCGCTGGAGTAGTACCCGACGTGATCCCATGTGACGACGAAGCGGTTCGGCTCTGAGCGGTAGTAGACAACCCCAGCGCCATCGTTGCTCGACCGGGTGTCCACGTCGCCCCAAAAGGGAGCGATCATCGGGTATCCGTCGACTGGAAACCCAGCGGATGAGTAGGTGTAAAAGGGGCTCCCAAAGCTCAGGTTCCCGTTGTTGTTGATATGCACACCCGTGTGTGTCTCGCCAAAGAATTCAAAGTCGAACTGAAGCGGGAGCTCAACCGTGCTGCCATCGTCGTTCCGAAAGCAGGCGTCATTCGTATAGTTCATTGGGACCAAATCGAATGTCCCGTTCAAAGGGATCAGGAGGCCGCTAGTATCGCCTCCGCCGCAGCCTGCGCCGAGCGCCATGCTGCCTCCTGCAGGTGCCTGATTGTGCGTGCTAGGTGCCTTGACGCCGCCCAACTGAGCAGAGGCCGGCAAGGTGAGCGCGATCAGCGCAGGTAATACGCCGCACCACAGGCGCGGGGGGACGGTGCACTTCATGTTGAGTTTCCTTGTGTGGGTGTTTCTCTGCCCACTTGGGTTGTGGGCGGCGAGCGAGCGCGACATGGAGCCAAGGTCGCGTTGCGATCTCTGGGGAGACTAGGCACCTGAAAAGGAAATCCAAACTCGTGGATTTGCGCGTGATTACGGGCTCTTAAGCCAGAGCGCCTAAGTCGCTAGGTCACAGGACCCTGACAGGACTCCCCAATCCCGGATTCGTCACCTAGCGGCCTAACAAGGGCCTAGCTCAGCGCGAGATCCGCACGACCCCGCCGCTCTGAAGGCCCGCTCTCTCGGTCGTATCACCGCCAGGCCAATCGATGCGCAAGTCAAATGTGCCGGTGTGCTCGCCGAGGCCGAAGTGCACCCGAGGGTCACTGCTAGAGCAGTAGCTGAAGGCGGGCTGCACGAACCGCACCAAGGTCTCTCCACCAGCGCTGAGGCTCACCTTGGCTCCTACAGCAGGAGCCCCGGCCTCATTCACCACCTCTAAGAGGACCGCGTTCCCCTGCCCTGGCGCGACGTTCTCCAGCAAGCGTACACGCCCGTGGTTGTCTGCTACGACCACGTCGAGGTCTCCGTCACCGTCTGTATCGACAAAGGCCATCCCTCGGCTGTTCGCGTAGTAAGGCTCCCCCGTCCCACCTTGCGGCATGATCTCTTTGAAGCGACCGGCTCCGACACCGCGGTACACCTGATCCGGCTCAGCGTACGGGTCGGACTCCAAGAACTGTGGGCGCCACTTCCCGACGCGTCCGTTCGCCGCGTAGAGGTCCAGCATGCCGTCCTGGTCAAAGTCCGCCGCGCCAGTCCCAAAGCCAGTGAAGCGTAAGCTAGGCCCAGCGAGACCGACGATTGAGGTCTTGTCCGTGAAACCCCCGCCCTGGTTGATGTAGAGCGTGTTCGTCTGCTCACGCAGGTGAGTCAGATAGAGGTCGAGGTCTCCGTCGTTCTCTGCGTCAAAGGCGACGACGCCCATCCCAGCCTCTGCCGCGCCCTCACCATTCACAGCGCAGCCAGCGAGGAGCCCAGACTCCTTGAAGGTGTTGTCGCCCTGATTCATCCAGAGCTGGTTCGCCGTCATGTCGTTGGCCACGTAGATGTCCATGAGACCGTCAGAGTTGAAGTCTCCGGGCGCGACGCCGAGGCCGTTCCCGAAGGCCTCCGCGACACCTGCGCGAGCCGTGATGTCGGTGAAGGTGCCGTCTCCGTTGTTCTCAAAGAGCACGTCGGTCGCGGGCGAGTTGTAGTTGTTCGGGTGGCAATAGTCGGGCTCCCCAAACCCCGACATGCACTTCAGCTCGACAGCCTCAGACCAGTTCAAGTAGTTCACGACGAAGAGGTCGAGGTCTCCGTCGTTGTCTATGTCCATGAAGGCCGCGCTCGTCCCCCACCGGTCATCATCCACTCCAGCCGCACCGGCAACACTCGAGAACTGCCCGCCTGCGCCGCCGTTCTTGAGCAGCGCGTTCGGCCCGACGTTTGTCACGTAGATGTCCGTCCATCCGTCGCCGTCGTAGTCTCCGCAAGCGCACCCCATGCCATATCCGCGATCGGTCGCGCCTGTCGCCTCCGTCACATCCGCGAAGTTGCCCGCACCATCATTTGCGAAGAGTCGATCGCCAGCGTTCTCACCCTCGGGCTTGCTGAGGTCGCCGGACTGGACGAGGTAGAGGTCCATGTCCCCGTCACGGTCATAGTCCAGAACGCCGGCGCCCGGCCCCATGACCTCAGGGAACCAGTAGCGCACCTCCTCACCCTTAGAGTGCACCCACGTGAGCCCGCGCTCTTCCGCGACCTCCACAAACCAAGGCGGGCTCGCAGCAGGGGCCGAAGGTCCGCCGGCTGAATCTGGAGAGTCACTCGAGCAGCCGCTGAGGAGGGAGAGTGTCGTCGCGAGGGCGATATGGGCGCTTCTCATGTCACAGGGAGTCTACCTCCACGCTCCGGCTTCTTCGCCTCGTGGCCGGCAATCTCGCCCGGTGCTACCGTTCTAGGAGAGATGAGTGAGCCCCCGAAGATCAGCTGGAGCGCCAGAGCCCTCCCCCTCCTCGCGATCGCGCTCTTGGCCGTCGGCGCGCACTGGCGCGCGATCAGCGCTAGCTATCACCTCGACGACTTCTTCAGGGCCACAGACAACCCCGGGATCGAGGCGGTCTCCCCGCTCTCAAGGCACTTCACCGACCCCGGGACCATGGCGACCCTCCCGCACCTCATTCAATATCGCCCGCTCCTGCCGCTCACGCTCTCGCTCACTCGAGCCATCGCGGCCCCCCTAGGAGTAGAGCCTGTCGAGGCTCATCACCTCGGCAACCTCGCGCTGCACATCATCGCCGCGGTCCTCGTGCTCCTCCTCTCGCATGCCTTAGCGCGCGCGGCGAGCGACGAGGGCGCACCACCCTCAAGGTGGCTCCCCTTCGCAGCGGCTGCCCTCTTCGCTGCGCACCCCGTCGCAGGTGTTGCGGTGAACTATGTCTCCAATAGAGACCTCCTCCTCGCCCTCGTATTCTCGCTCAGCGCGTTGCGCTGCTATATCTCTGCCGCGCAGCGCAGCGGCGCCCTCGCCTGGCTCGGCTGCGGGCTGTGCCTCATCCTCGCGCTCCTCTCCAAGCAGAACGCCGCGCTCTTCCCAGCTGTCACGCTCGCCTATGAGCTGACCATCGGTCGTAAGAGCCTCGGAGACCCTGCGGTCTGGAGGCGCACCCTCTCTCTCGCGGCGGTCGTTGGCGCTTTCATCGCGCTCGTGCGATACGGGCTGGACTTCTCCGATGCAGGCCAGCTCATCATCGAGCGCGCTCCCCTCGAGTACCCCCTCACAGAGCTGCGCGTCCACCTCTTCTACTACGCGCGGAACCTCATCTACCCCCTCTACCTGAGCCCGCTCCCTGCGATTGACCCAGCGTCGAGCGCGCTCGAGCCGGGCGTGCTCGCTGGCGCCGCCTTCGTCGCAGCGAGCCTCTTCGCTGCGTTCAAGAGCGCCCGCAGCCGCCCGCTGCTCGCCTTCTGCGTCCTCTCTTACTACGCGTGGCTCTCGATGACCTCCTCAATCCTCCCTATGCGCAGCTTCGCGGAGGACTACCGACAGCTCATCAGCCTCCCCTTCGCTTGCATCATCATGGGCGCGGCGCTCACCGCGCTCCCGCGCGCGCTCCGACCGCTCTCGCTCGCCGCAGCCTGCCTCTGGTTCGGAGCGCTCTCGAACGTCAATGCGCAGCGCTGGGAGTCAGAAGAGACTCTCTGGGGGCGCGCGGTCACGCTCGGCACGACGACCCAGGGGCACCTGAACTACGGACGCTCCGTATACCAGCGTGACCCTGCGCTCGCTGAGGAGCACTACGAGCGCGCGCTCGAGCTCAACCCGAACAACGTCTACGCGAAGATCAACCTCGCCCTGCACTGGATCCGAACAGAGCGAGCCGAGGAGGGCATCACGCTCATCGAGGGCGCAGCCGCCGCCACGCCTGACTGGGCTGTCACGCAGCGCTGGCTCTCGAAGGCGCTCCTCGAAGCCGGCCGGAGAGATGAGGCGATCGCGCCCGCCGCGCGGGCTGCAGAGATCGAGCCGCAGAGCGAGCTCTACAGAGATGAGCTCGTCGCCCTGCTCTATGAGCGCGCCTCTGCCCTGCAGCGCATCGGCGAGGCCCCGGCCTCCCTGCCGCTGCTAGAGCTCCTCCACTCCAAGGTCGAGCGCCACCAAGACTCCGAGTTCCAGCACGCCTGGGCGCTTCACGCGAGCGGCGCGCTCGAAGAGGCGCTCGACTGGTACCAACGCCACCTCGTAGCCGAGCCCGTCAGTCAACAAGCTCGGCTCAACTTGGCTTACGCGCTCAAGGATCTCGAGAGGAGCGCAGAGGCTGCTGAGGAGCTACGGAAGGTGCTCGAACTGAGCCCCTCCAACGCTGACGCGCGCGCGCTCCTCGAGTCCCTCGGACGCTGAGTCAGGCAGGCTCCCAGGTCGGCGCCTCGAGCACGCGGGCACGCACCGTGTCGTACCACTCCTTGAGCCCGCCGTCCCACGGCGCAGCGAGGGCGTCCGCTCGCTCCAAGGCCTCACCTGCGCCCTCCTCATCGCCGCTTCCACGCAGCGCCTGCGCTCGCGCGAGCTGCAGGAAAGCCTCATCGATCTCCTCCTCACCGTTCGCAGCGATCGTCGCGAGCCCAGCGTCAGCCGCAGCGAGGGCCTGGCTCCACTGGGAGATGCGGTTGTGGGCGAGCGCGATCAGATAGTCCGCCCGCTCGTGATTCACCCAGTCCCCCGCGCGGGTCCATGCGTCCTTCGCGACTCCAGCGATCCACAGCATCCCGTCTGCCTCCTCACGCGTGAGCTCTGCCTGCTCCATGAGGTGACTCGCCAGATTGTTCGAGATGATCGCCACCAGGCGGTCGACGCTCGCGGTGTCTTGCATCCCATCCACGACCTCCATCGCGCGGCGGTGCTCGCTCTGAAGCTGCTCCTTTGTGCCGACCCCCATGTATGCGGAGGCCCTAGCGAGCCGCGTCCGCACCTCGACGAGATCGTCATTACGAGCCAGCGCGCGAGCGCGCTCGAATGACTGAGCTGCGCCCTCGGCGTCCTCGGCGAACTCTTGAGCTATGCCGAGGAGGATCAAGGAGGAGGTCAGCGCGGGGTCATCTGCGAGCCCCTTCGTCGCCTCCTTGATCAGGCTCGCGGCGCGCTCCCAATCCCTCAGGTGTTCGCCCACGGCGTGTGAGGCGAGGGCGCTGAACGCGGCCGCCTGCCCAGAGTCCGAGACGAGCCCTACATGCTCCTCTAGCTCTCGGGCGACCGCCTCTGTCTCTGCCTCGTGTCGGCCCCAGCCGCCGTTGATCAGCTCCTCTAGCTCCATTTGTCACCTCCTCGGCCCGCTCACAGTAACCTGCCGGCATGAACGACGCCCTCGTGATCATCGCGAACCCCGCAGCTGGGAGCGGAGGGACTCCGCTGGTGATCGAGCAGCTCCGAGAGCGAGCCCCGCATGCACGCGTCGTCATGAGCGAAGGGCCACAGGGCGTACGCGCGACCGTCGCAGCGCTCGACCTCAACGAGGGAGACACCCTCGCTGTGCTCGGCGGGGATGGGACTGTCCACCAGGCCGTCAGCGGGCTCTTTGAGAGCGCACGCACATCAATGCCTGCGCTCGCCGTCGTGCCGTGCGGCTCAGGCAACGCCCTCGCGCAAGCGCTCGGGATCCACAAGGCAGCCGACGCGCTCCGAGCCCTCTCGACGGGAAGCGTCCGCGCGATCGACGTCGCACACCTCCAGCACGACGCGGGCGCTTGCCACGCGATCAATGTGATCGGCTGGGGCCTCCCTGCGCGCGTGACCCAGCGCGCGGACGCCGCGCGCGGCAGCGGAGCGATGCCTTACACAGTGACCGCCATCCGGGAGCTCCTCGGAGGAGACGTCGCGCCCGTCACGGTCACGAGCGACGGCTCTAAGAGCAGGGCAGAGGTGATCGGGATGGCCTGCCTCACACCTCACGCCGGCGGCGGCATGCCCTTCGCCCCCGACGCCTCCCTCGACGACGGCGCGCTGGACCTCGTCCAGGTCGCTCCGATGAGACGGCTCCGCCTGCTCTCCCTCTTCGCGCGGCTCCTCTTTGGTCGCCACCTCAGCGCGCGGGGAGTCAGCCACGCGCTCAAGGATGAGCTGCTGATCGAGTTCGGATCTGCCCAGCCTGTCGTCGTGGACGGCGAGATGATCGAGACGCGCAAGCTCTCGATCGAGGTGCTCCCGCGCGCGCTCCGCGTGCTCACGCCGCGTTAAGCGAGGACCTGCTTGATGACCTCGCCCTCGACGTCTGTGAGGCGATAGTCCCGCCCACGGAAGCGGTAGGTCAGTCGCTCGTGGTCGATGCCGAGGCAGTGCAGGATTGTCGCGTTGAGATCATGGATGTGCACCGGATCCTCGACGATGTTGTAGCTGAAGTCGTCGGTCTTCCCGAGCTGCACGCCGCCCTTGATCCCTCCGCCAGCCATCCAGATGGTGAAGTTCCTCGGGTGGTGGTCGCGCCCATAGTTCTCTCGAGAGAGCCCGCCCTGACAGTAGACCGTGCGGCCGAACTCGGTGGCCCATACGACGAGGGTGTCTTCGAACATGCCGCGCTGCTTGAGGTCGAGGATGAGCCCCGCACAGGCTTGGTCCACGTCACGGCATTGGTTGGTCAGATCAGCTGGCAAGTTGCCGTGCTGGTCCCAGCCGCGGTGATAGAGCTGGATGAAGCGCACCCCCCGCTCCGCCATGCGGCGCGCGAGGAGGGTGCAGTTCGCGAAGGTCCCCGGCCGCTCCACCTCTGGCCCATAGAGCGCCTTCACGTGCTCTGGCTCGGAGGAGAGGTCAATCAGCTCAGGCACTGAGGCCTGCATCCGGAAGCTCATCTCGTACTGCGCCATCCGCGTGAGGACCTCCGGGTCCCCGGTCTCCTCTGCATGCTTGGCGTTGAGGCGCTCGATGGCGTCGAGCTGTCTGCGCCTCCCCGCGCTGTCGAGGCCTTCGGGGTTTGAGAGGTAGAGCACAGGGTCTCCCTGTGAGCGGAGCGCCACGCCTTGATGCTCTGTGGGGAGAAAGCCAGTGGCCCAGAGCCTGCTGAAGAGGGCCTGCGCGTCGCTGCGCCCGGTCCAGCTCGGGGTCATGACCATAAAGGTCGGCAGGTCTTGGTTACCCGAACCCAAGCCATACGAGAGCCACGCGCCGAGGGAGGGCCGGCCTGGCTGCTGATGACCTGTCTGGCAGAAGGTCATGGCTGGATCGTGGTTGATCGCCTCGGTGTAGAGCGAGCGGATGACCGCAATGTCGTCGACAACTCCGGCGGTGAAGGGCAAGAGCTCACTCACGAAGCAGCCCGTCTCACCGTGCCTCGCGAAGCTGAACTTTGAGGGGGCGATCGGGAAGCGCGCTTGCCCCGAGGTCATCGTCGTCAGACGCTGCCCCTGCCTCACAGAGTCGGGCAGCTCGACGTCGTAGTACTTCTCCAGCAGCGGCTTGTAGTCCCACATGTCGATCTGGGAGGGCGCACCTGACATGTGCAGATAGATCACCCGCTTAGCAGAGGCCGGGAAGTGGGTCGCCCCCATCGCGCCGCCGTCTCCGGCGCTGGCCTCGCCCGCCAAGAGGGACGAGAGCGCCGCGGCACCGACTCCTCCGGTCGTCCCGCGCAGGAGCGCGCGGCGCGTGAGGAGCTCATGTCTCTCTTCGATGGGGTTCATCTCAGCCCTTGGTGATGGCCTCATGGAGGTTCAAGACAGCGCTCGAGACCACGGTCCAAGCCGCGAGTACGCTCGGGTTGAGACCTTCGACAGGTGCACTGTCGCCTACCTCTATGAGCGCCTTGGCAGCCTCTGCGTCTTCGACATAGACCGCGCGCTGTGCGTCGAGCAGGGTCGCGAGGATCTCGACCTCCTCGCTCGTCGCCGACCGCGAGGTCGCCATACGGAAGGCGCGCCCGAGGCGATCCTCATCGCTCTCATCCATGAGGAGGAGTCGTTCAGCGAAGACGCGCGCTGCCTCTACATGCTGCACGTCGTTCAAGAGGACGAGCGCCTGCAGTGGTGTGTTCGTCCGTTCTCGCTTCACGCAGCACTCCTCCCGACTGGGCGCGTCGAAGGTTGAGAGCGCCGGCGGCGGCGCCGTACGTTTCCAGAAGGTGTAGAGGCTGCGGCGATAGAGGGCGTCGCCGGAGTCTTGCTTGAAGTTCGCCGTGTTGCTCGAGGTGTAGCCGACCGCCTTCCAGATGCCAGCGGGCTGATAGGGCTTAACGCTCGCTCCACCTATCCGCTCCACGAGGAGCCCGGAGTGGAAGAGCGCGCTGTCGCGGATGACCTCTGCGTCGAGGCGATGATTTGGGCCACGCGCGATGAGCCTGTTCTCGGGGTCTAGGGCGTGCTTCTCAGGCGAGACGCGGGAGTCCTGCTGATACGCGGCGGAGCTCATGATCACCCGCAAGATGTGCTGGATGTCCCAGCCGCTCTCCACAAACTCCACCGCCAGCCAGTCCAAGAGCTCCGGGTGGCTCGGCCACTCGCCCTGGAAGCCGAAGTCACCGGAGGTCTTCACGATCCCGGTCCCGAAGAGCTGCTGCCAGAGGCGGTTCACCATGACCCGCGCCGTGAGCGGATGCGCGGGGTCGACGAGCCACTCTGCGAGCGCCAAGCGGTTCGGCGCCTCAGCTCCTCTCAGGTCGGGGAAGACCGCGGGGACGCCCGGGTAGACCTGCTCCGCCGGCTGGTCGTACTGACCGCGCATGAGGAGGTGCGTCGGCCGCGGCTCCGGGCGCTCTCGCATGATCATGGTCTGGGCGAAGCCCGCCTTGTAGCTGTCGCGCTCGCTCACGGCCGCCTCAGCCACCCCCCTCAGCTCCCGCCAAGCCGGAGAGGTCGTCGCGCGGAAGTGGTCGCGGAGCGCGAGCGCCTGCGACGCATCACGCTCTTCAGCAGGCGTCTTCAGCGCGTGCACGAGCGCCGCTGTCTCGCCCTGCGACTCCTCGCTCGCCAAGCGGTAATAGCTGCCGAAGCCTCCTCCTCCGTTGACCACCTTGATGAGCAGCTCATTCCGCCCCTCGAGGAGCTCAAGGGTGAGGCTGTCTTGGTCTGCCACGACACCGCGCGCCACATCGTTCGCGTGCACCTCTCGCCCGTTCAGCCAGACCCAGATGCCGTCGTCGCTCCCGAGCCGCACCTCGTGCTCTCTAGGGCTCGTCACGTTGATCGTGCGCGCGAGGTACACAGCGCCGATCTTCTGCTCATATCGCTGAATCACCCCGTCCTCGTGCGCGACCCTCCTCCAGAGAGAGGGCTCGAACGCGAGCGAGGGCGCGTCTGTCTCGACGCCTGCGTCATCCCAGTGAGCGACTCCGCCGAACTGCGTGAAGGCCATCCCATCGATCGCATGACCTGGGCCGAGGCCGACCTCGCTCGGTTCGACCGAGAGCCGCACCCACTCGCCAGCGGGAGGGAGCGCGCCCTTCTGCCGGTGGGCCTCGACATCCGCGCCGACGCCGCCGCCCCACTCGATCTTGTCCGCGCCCCACTTAGCGCGATGCTCCCAGCCCCCGTGTCCCGCGACGTGGAACTGAAGCATGATCTCTTGCGGAGGGTCTTCCGGATCTAAGTGGACCCATGCGTAGAGGTGATCTCCCTCAGACAGGTAGAGCGGTCGCCCTGCGCCGTGGAAGAAGTGCTGAACGATCCCGTCGCCCTCTTGTCTACGTGAGGTCTCACCGCTGTGAACCGGCGCGCCCTCGGCTACCGTGATGTAGTCCCAGAGCCCCTCAGTCGTGCCGCCGTTCCCTTGCTCATCGTCAACCCACGCCACCGCTCCGCGCACCTCTGCGGGAGCGGCCTCCACCTCGCGGCGCGCTGAGAAGTTCAGCCCATCAGCCGGATCGATGAACGCTGACTCCTTCGCCTCAACGGCTGTCGCCGTGAAGAAGGGCCCAGCCTGCAACCAAGGCCCCTGCTCAGCCGGGAACATCTCTGGCATCGCAGCGACAGAGACCCTGAAGCGCGAGATCACATGCCGCGCGTGGACAGACTCGTAGCGGACGCGCAGCCTGAGCCTAGCGCCACCCTCATGGACGAGCGGTTCCTCTAGGACGAAGATCAGCTCATGCGCCTGACTGACGTTCGGATGGATGGCCCAGCCCGTCTCTCCCCCTGGAGTGAGGACGTTGGCGACAGGGAAGCTCACCTGAGAGAAGCTCGCCCTGACGCTCGAGATGCTGACCGGCTCATAGTCAGCAGAGGGATCGAGCGGCGCGGCCTCTACCTCGAAGCCCGTCATCACGACGTTGCCGTTCACCGAGCGCCCTAGACCTCCAGCGACGTTCACTTCGTCAGGGAGCCCCTCAAAGTGGAGCGTACGGACGCCCTCAAGCACGGTGGAGAAGGTCAGCTCGTGCACGTCCTTGTCAGGGTTCTCACCTGTCACTTGCACCAAGCCGCCCTCCATCGCGGTCAGGGTGGCGCCCATCTCGCTTGAGAGCTCAGTCGGCGTGAGGGTCTGCCAGGCCTCATCCAAGAAGGCCGAGCGCTCGGCCTCCCAGTCACCCTGCGCCTCGTCGACCTCTGGGAGCGGGCCGTTCAGCTCCGCTGTGAGGGTGGCTGCGACCGTCTCCAGCTGCTGGTAATGCGCCTTCTGCTCCGGCGTAGCCGCCTGAATTGCGGGCTGTGCAATGATCGCGTTTCCGTCCGAGGCCTCCTCCGCTAGCCCGCGGAAGAAGGCGAGCATCTCGTAGTACTCCTTCTGGCTGAAGGGGTCGAACTTGTGATCGTGACACTTTGCGCAGCGCATCGTGAGGCCCATCCACACCGTCGAGGTCGTGTCGACCCTGTCGAAGGCGTAGTGAACGAGGTACTCCTCAGCGATGAGGCCGCCCTCAGCGGTCGTGACGTTGCAGCGGTTGAAGCCGGTCGCTACGAGCTGCTCCTCGGTCGGATCCTCTAACAGATCGCCCGCGAGCTGTTCGACCGTGAACTCGTCAAAGGGCTTGTTCTCGTTGAAGGCCTTGATCACCCATTCGCGGTAGAGCCACATCGTCCGTAAGGAGTCGAGGTGGAGCCCGTGGGTGTCACCGTAGCGCGCAGCGTCGAGCCAATAGCGCCCCATGTGCTCTCCGTATCGAGGCGAGGCGAAGAGGCGGTCGAGGGCGCGCGCCCAAGCTCCCTCGGTGTCATCGGCGAGGAAGGCGTCGAGCTCTTCGAGCGTCGGAGGCACCCCGGTCAAGTCGAAGCTCGCTCGACGCAGCAACTTCGCCTTAGAGGCCGGCGCCTCCGGCTCGAAGTCCTCCTGACGCATGCGCTCGAGGAGGAGCTGGTCGACCGGACCCCGTGACCACTCATCTCCAGCGAGCGGCGCGAGGTCAGCGCGCCGAGGGGCGACGAAGGCCCAGTGCTCAGCCCACTCAGCCCCCTGATCAATCCACAGCCCGAGCGTCTCGAGCTCATCAGCAGAGAGCTCCTTCCCGCCCTCCTCCGGTGGCATTCGCTCTGATGAGAACTCCGAGGTGATCATCGCCCAGAGCTCGCTCTCCTCCCGGTCTCCCGGGACGACCGCTGGGAAGCCTGAGCGACCTCCCTTCAGCGCGCCAGCCCGGGTGTCCAAGCGCAGCGCAGCCTTACGGGCGGCCAAGTCCGGGCCGTGACAGGTGAAGCACTTATCAGAGAGGATGGGCCTCACCTCGCGCGCAAAATCAACCTCCCTAGGCTCAGAAGGGCCTTCATTGACAAGCGCGGCGAAGATGAGGAGCGGGAGCATGTAGCTCCCATCATAGGATCTCTGACAGAGGAGGGCGGGCAAGCCCTACCATCACCCTGCTGAGAGCACTCGGAGAGAATGAGCAGCAAACAAAAGAGAGCCCTGGACGAGAAGGAGGAGGCGCCTGGCGTCTCCATGGAGTTCTCTCCGCCCCCGACTGGCGGTCACCTCCGCAGCACGCTCGTGCTCGTGCCCATCGTCCTTTGGACTCTCCTCGGCGCGACCTTCATCGCGCTCCTAGCCCTCATCGCGCGGTCATGGACACGCCGGAGGCTGCAGAGCATGGTGCGCATCTGGGGCCGCATACCCCTCGCGATGGCGGGCGTGAGGGTCGAGCTGCATGGACAGGAGCACCTCGAGGCGCAGGGACCGAAGCTCTTCCTCTTTAACCACGTCAGCACCCTCGACCTCTTGCTCCTCGGCGCCCACGCGCCGCCCTCACCCTGCGTGGCCTACAAGCGAGAGTTCCGCCGCATCCCTGGCATCGGCTGGGCGCTCATCGCCTTGGGCATGATCGAGATCGATCGGAGCAACGCAGAGCGGGCGATCGAGAGCCTCACCCGCGCAGGAGAGCGGCTCCAGGCTGAGGGCCTCACATTGATGATGTCTCCTGAGGGGACGCGCTCGCGACGCGGAGGGTTGCAGCAGTTCAAGAAGGGGCCCTTCCACGTCGCGATCGCAACAGGCGCGCCCATCTACCCGGTCGTCTGGCGTGGCATCGAGGAGGTGAACCCGATGGGCTCTTGGCTGATCCGCAGCGGCGTGATCAGAGCTGACTACCTCCCCCCCATCGACACCAGCGGCTGGAAGACCGAGACCATCGAAGATCACATCGCTGACACACGCGCTGTGTTCTTGCGATACCTAGCCCCTGAGCGATCCCTAGAAACGGACTCTCCTGAATGAATCGCCGCCCCGTCACCACCTTCGTCGGCGCCATGACCTTGATCACTGGCGTAGCCCAGCTCTTGGCAGCGCTGGCTGTGAGCGGTTGGGGTCCGGAGGCTGGCGCGCGCTCTCTGATGATCAGCGGCGTGGTCTCCGGGCTCTTTGGAGGCATGTTGTGGCTCGGCAACCGTCGCAAAGAGGACGAGCGCCCGGCCGACTTCCACCGCAGGGAGGCCCTCGCCTCCGTGGGTATCGGCTGGACAGCAGCGGTCGTCTTCGGTGCCCTCCCTTACCTCTTAGAGGGCGCGATCCCTGACCCCGCAGACGCGATCTTCGAATCGGCCTCTGGCTTCACGACGACCGGAGCCTCGATCTTGAGCGGCGAGCGGATTGACGGACTCAACGACGGCCTCTCTCTGTGGCGGGCGCTGACGCAGTGGCTCGGCGGCGCGGGGATCGTCGTCGTCCTCGTCTCGATCCTGCCCATGGGCGGCAGGAACTTCTTCCAGAGCGAGGTCGCTGGACTCGACAGCGACGTGCGGTCGACCCTCGCGCGGGAGAGCGCGCGCGAGACGGTGTACGTCTACCTTGGGCTCACCCTCGCAGGCGTCGGCGCGCTGTGGCTCGCGGGGATGACCCCCATAGACGCTGTGCTCCACTCCTTCACCACAGTGGCGACGGGCGGCTTCTCGAACCATGGCGACAGCTTAGGGCACTACGACAGCTGGGCTGTTCAAGGCACGGTCATCGCGCTGATGGTCTTGGCCGGGACCGCCTTCTCCTTCTACACCCTCTGCCTCAAGCGGGGCCCGAAGAGCATGGTCGCAGCGATGTGGAAGAGCACTGAGTGGCGCCTCTACATAGGCGTCCTCCTCCTCTTCAGCGCTGCCATCACTTGGCTAGGGCGGGGCGAGCACCCTGACCTCTCGACCTCGGCGCGGCACGCGCTCTTTCAGGTGACGAGCATCGGCACCAGCACCGGCTTCGCGAGCACGGACTGGAACGGCTGGCACGAGCTTTCTCGCGCCTTGCTCCTCATCTTGATCATGACGGGCGCTTGCGTCGGATCGACCTCCGGCGGCATTAAGCTCGCCCGTGTCGCCATCCTCGCCAAGGCCGCGGCCAACGCCGTACGCCGGGCCGCTAGCCCGCGGCAGGTCACGGTGGTCCGCATGGATGACGCCACTGTCAGCGAGGCCATCGTCGCGAGCGTACTCGACTTCGCGCTGCTCTGGACCGCCACCCTCGCCCTTGGCGCCCTCGCTCTCACCGCCTGCGGGATGACGATGATCGAGGCCGTCGCCGCCGCAGGGACATGTCTCGGGAACATCGGCCCAGGCCTCGACCGCTTCGGTCCCGCGGGCTCCTTCGCAGACCTCCACACCGCTGGCAAGCTCTGCATGTCAGGCCTCATGCTCCTCGGTCGCCTCGAGTTCTACGCGCTCCTCGTCGCGCTCGTGCCTCGGTTCTGGAAGGATTGAGCCTGCTATGCGAGTCCTAACTATCGGTGGCGGGCCCGGCGGCCTCTACGCAGGGATCCTCCTAAAGAAAGCCTTCCCGAGCGCGGAGATCCGCGTCCTCGAACGCAACCGCGCTGACGACACCTTTGGCTGGGGGGTCGTCTTCAGCGACGAGACCCTCTCAGGCTTTGAAGAGGCAGACGCTGAGAGCTTCCGTGAGATCCGCTCGAACTTCGCCTACTGGAGCGACATCGAGACGTTCTATCCCGGCGGGCGCGCGCTCTCTACGGGGCACGGCTTCTGCGGCCTCTCACGCAAGAAGCTCCTCAACATCCTGCACGACCGCTGCAGGGAGCTCGGAGTCGAGCTGGAGTTTGGCGTAGAGGTCGAGGAGCTTGAGGCATACGGGGACTATGACCTCATCATCGCTGCCGACGGTGTGAACAGCGCGATCCGGGAGCGTTACGCGGACGTCTTCAAGCCCTCGATCGACTGGCGCAAGTGCAAGTTCAGTTGGCTCGGTACGACCAAGCCCCTCGAGGCCTTCACCTTCGTCTTCAAGGAGAACGAGCACGGCCTCTTCGCGGTCCACGCCTATCCCTTCGACAGCAGCACCTCGACATGGATCGTAGAGTGTCGTGAAGAGACCTTCCGCGCTGCAGGCCTCGACCGCGCGAGCGAAGAGGACACGGTCGCCTACTGCAGCGAGCTCTTCAAAGAGGAGCTCGATGGTCACGAGCTCCTCACGAATCGCTCCATGTGGCGCACCTTCCCCACCGTGCGCTGCGAGCGCTGGGCGCACGAGAACATCGTCCTCCTGGGCGACTCCGCCCACACGGCACACTTCTCTATCGGATCTGGAACCAAGCTCGCTATGGAGGACGCCACGGCCCTGGTCGAGGCCTTCCGGACCCACGGTGACGCCGACATCCCAGCGACCCTCGCGGCCTACCAAGAGTCACGGCGGGTCGACGTGATCAAGATTCAGAAGGCCGCCCAGACCAGCTTGGAGTGGTTCGAAAACCCAGCGCGTTACCTGCACCAGACGCCCGCGCAGTTTCAGTTCAACCTGATGACGCGCTCGAAGCGCATCACCTATGAGAACCTCAAGCTCCGCGACCCCGCGCTCGTCGCGGACGCTGACGAGGAGTTCCGAGTCGCGGCTGGCGCCGCGCTAGCGAGCGACGGCGTGCCCGCCCCCCCGGCCTTCACCCCTCTTCAGGTGGGTGAGCTCGAGCTCCCAAACCGCATCGTCGTCTCCCCGATGTGCCAGTACTCTGCGCGCGACGGGCTCATCGATGACTGGCACCTCGTGCACCTTGGGAGCCGCGCCTTAGGCGGCGCGGGGCTCATTATCACGGAGATGACCAACGTCTCAGCGGACGGCCGCATCACACCTGGCTGCACGGGGCTCTACACCGACGAGCACACCGCCGCCTGGAGGCGCGTCGTTGATTTCGTACACGAGCGCTCCGCCTCCAAGATCGGGATTCAGCTCGCGCACGCTGGGCGCAAGGGCTCGACCAGCCACAGCTGGGACAACCAGGACGCGCCGCTCACGGAGGGCGCTTGGCAGACGATCGGCCCTGACGACACGCCGTTCAGGGAGGGCTGGCCTGCGCCCAAGCAGATGGACAGGGACGATATGGATCGAGTCCGAGACGAGTTCGTCGCAGCGACTCGGCGCGCTCGGGAGGCCGGCTTCGACCTCGTCGAACTTCACATGGCGCACGGCTACCTGCTCTCTAGCTTCCTCTCTCCTCTCTCCAACTCACGCACAGACGAGTACGGGGGCACCCTCGAGAACCGTCTGCGCTATCCGCTCGAGGTCTTAGAGGCTGTCCGCGCTGCCTGGCCAGCGGAGAAGCCCGTCGCATGCAGGATCTCCGCTTGTGATTGGCACCCTGAGGGCCTAAACATCGATGACGCTGTTGAGATCTCGAGGGCGCTCCACGCCGCGGGCTGTGAGCTGATCGACGTCTCAAGCGCAGGAAACTCTCTTGAGTCTAAGCCGGTCTATGGACGCATGTATCAGGTGCCCTTCGCAGAGCGCATCAAGCAAGAGACTGACGCCCTCGTGATGGCGGTTGGAGCGATCCAGGGCGCTGATCACGCGAACACAGTCCTCGCAGCGGGGCGCGCAGACTTGTGCGCCCTAGCGCGCCCGCACCTCGCAGACCCCTACCTCACGCTTCACGCCGCATCCCGTTACGACTACCCAGATCAGCCCTGGCCGGGTCAGTACCTGATGGGGAAACCACGCTTGGAGCCGCGGGGCGAGTAGTATTGGGAAGACGTGAGCTCCTGCACGACTGAAGATCGCGAGAAGGTCCCCGGGACCCAGATCGCGCGCTCCCGAGCGAGCCGCGCGAGGGCGCTCGTGCTCGTCCTCGTTCACGTCGCGATCGCAGCGCACATCGCGCACTGGTACTACACGGGCGAGACCCTAACCCCTCTCGAGCCCTCCGAGGCGATGGAGTACTCCAAGCACTCCGTGGTGAACGCGGGCCTCGTCTTCTTCCTCGCAGGGACCTTGCTGACGGCGATCTTCGGTCGCTTCTTTTGCGGCTGGGCCTGCCACATTGTCGCGCTTCAGGATCTCTGCCGGGCGATGCTGCTCAAGGTGGGGATTCGTCCTAAGCCGCTTCGTTCGCGTGCCCTGCTCTTTGTTCCCGCGGTAGCCTTCGTCTACATGTTCCTCTGGCCGGTAGCTTACCGGCTCTGGATCGGCGACGACTTCTCCCACGGCGGCACAGAGTGGACGACCTCCGGCTTCTGGGACACCTTCCCCCCCTGGCCTATCGCCCTCTTGACCTTCGCGGTGTGCGGCTTCGTGATCGTCTACTTCCTCGGAGCGAAGGGCTTCTGTACATATGCATGCCCTTACGGAGCGCTCTTTGGCCTCGTCGACAAGGTCGCTCCGGGTCGCATCCGTGTCACCGACGCTTGTGAGGGCTGCGGTCACTGCACAGCGACCTGCTCCTCGAATGTCCAGGTGGCTGCAGAGGTCCGTGACTATGGGCAGGTGATCGACTCTGGATGCATGAAGTGCATGGACTGCGTCAGCGTCTGCCCCAAGGACGCCTTGTACTTCGGGTTCGGTAAGGTCGCCAAGGCTCCAAGAGAAGACCGCCCAGCCCACGCCAAGACAGCGCCTATCCCTGCGGGGAAGCTCTCTCGCTGGAGAGAGCTCTCCGGTCGTGAAGAGCTGCTGCTCGTCTTCTTCTTCTCAGCCGCCTTCTTCACCTTCCGCGGCCTCTATGGAGCGGTCCCCTTTCTCCTCGCGCTAGGGCTCGCGTCCACTCTCGCTTTCCTAGGGCTCTTCTGCGTGCGGCTCATAACACAGGAGAGCGTCCGCATGCAGGCCTCGGCCCTGAAGACCGCGGGCGCGCTCACAAGCAGCGGACGCACCTTCCTCTGCTGCAGCGCGCTCTTCGGACTCTTTTGGGTCCACAGCGCAATGGTTCAACTGGGAGAGGGGCAGGCGGAGGCCTCCTTTGAAGCGACTCAAGCGATGAGAGATGCCTGGCGTCCGCAAGCCGCACCTCTCAGCCGGCGAGACACGACTCTCCTCGAGCAGATGGAGGCTGACGCGAGCTTCCTAGAGGCTTGGGCGCTCGTGCCGAGCGCAAACAACGCGCGCCGCCTCGCCTGGGCCGCGCTCCTTCGCGGTGACGTAGAGGGCTACGAGCGGGAGCTTCGAAGCGCGATCTCACGTGAACCTTTGCGGATCGACTCGCGAAAAGACCTCGCTGAGTTCCTCCTCTATCAAAAGGGAGAGCCCGCCAAGGCAGAGGCGGCACTCCGCGCAGGGATCGAAGAGGCTGGGGAGCGCGCGGAGCTGCTCTACATGCTTGGGGTGCTCCGAGCCATGGCGAACGACCCTGACTCTGCAATGGAGCTCTTCGAGCGCACACTCGCTGCAGACCCGCGCTCCCTCCAAGCCCGCGAGAACCTCGCGGGGATGCTCTGTCAGCTCGGACGACTCGAAGAGGGCGCGGCACAGTACAAGCTCGCCCTAGCAGAGCGGGATGATCCAGGAACGCGGCTCCTCCTCGCGAGCGCGCTCTTGGGCTTGGAGCGCTTCGAGGAGGCCAAAGAGCAAGCCGCCCTCGCCGCAGAGGGAGCCCCGCTCGACCCTGGGCCCTGGGAGCTCATGGCGGAGTGTGCGCGGCGCGCCGGAGAGGAGGCTGAGGCCGCTCGTCTCCGCAGAGAAGCCGAGGCTCGCCGAGGTTAGCTAGGTTTTTTTTTCAGCAAATCGGGGGAGGTGCGATGGCCGAAATCACGCCTCAGCACCTCAAAAAGGCGTGTTTTCACCGTTGAACATGGGTCTTACGGAACACGTTGAGCTTTGGAGACATCTACTGCAGGTAAAGTTGTCTCCCCAGAACCTGCACCCTTGGGTGTTGATTCAGGCATATATCCCGCAAAAACACGGGTTATAGGACACAATGAAAGGGGTCTCCCAAACGGCCAAAAGATGGTCAAGAAGGGACCCGAGAAGCGATTTGGGCTCCAGCGTGGTCTCTGGAAGACACTCGGTGCCCTGCAACTAACCAAAGTTCGAAAGAGAAACTCCCCATGAAGATCAAGCAATTCGCCATGAAGGCGGCAGCTTTCTGCCTCCTCCTCACTGGCCTCGCGAACGCGCAGGTCGGCCCCGACATCGTCGTACATCAGCTCGGCGTCGACGGCGGTAACACCAACGACATCCGCTACTGGGGCACTGCCAACGGCATCCGTGCATACAGCCTCGCGACCCAGTCCTGCAATGTCGGTGATCAGACTGTCCTCTGGCAGTCGAACAACATCAACCACCCTGTCATCGGCCAGAGCATGTACCGCCTTAAGGACGGTCGCTTTGAGCAGATCGGCCAGAGCTGGCTCAAGCACGGCTTCTGCGCTGTTAGCGAGCCCGGCTGTGGTCAGTGCCAAGGCACGCCCTGCAGCACCCTCGGCATCGGCTGCGCAGACACCTACTGGGCGTCCTTGAATGACGGCTCCAGTGGTGGCCCGAAGCACGAGATCAGCCCCACCACGGGCCGGATCACCTACCCCTACAGCAGCCCCTCCGGGCCCAGCGCCATTCGTGGTCGCCTGCAAGTCGCTGACTCTGACATTCAGCCCTCCCAGAACCCTGGCGCCATGTACTTCGGCTCGAGCCTCTACATCTCGGAGCACGACCAGATGGCTGGCAACGGCTTCAACAACGGCTCTTGGCGTAAGCTCAACGTCGTCTCTGCGACAAACATCGACGGCAACGGCCCCACGAACGTCGGGCAAGCGCCCGTCTTCGCCTGGCGTGCTAACGCCCCCGGCGTAACCGTCATCACCGTCCAGAACGACAACGAAGGCGGCTCTGGCGTCCACGGCTGGTACCACGTTGCGTACAACACCATCGACAACGGCGATGGCACCTACACCTACAACTACTGCATCTACAACCACAACTCCAAGCAGGGTGTGGGCGACTTCACCATCCCGATCGCGCCTGGCACTGAACTGACCGACGTTTACTTCAACGACGTCGTCTACCACTCAGGCGAGATTCAGGACAACACCGACTGGACTCACACCATCGCTAACGGCGAGATCCGCTGGGAAGCTGCGACGACCTACAACCAGAACCCGAACGGCAACGCCATCCGCTGGGGTACTACCTACAGCTTCGGCTTCACGACGGCTGCTCAGCCCGAGGACGTCACCGCTACCCTTGGCATGTACGAGCCCGGTGTGGCTAGCGCGTTGACCTGCCCGGTCAAGGCGCCCGGCACGCCCCCGGACGTCTACAGCTACTGCACAAGCAACCAGAACTCCTCTGGCGGCTTCGCGCAGATCTACTCGAGCGGTTCGAACAGCGTCGCCGCTAACGACCTCGTCCTCGGCGCCTCCCCGGTCCCGGTCAACCAGTTCGGAATCTTCTACTACGGCCCGAACGAGATCGAGATCCCTTTCGGTAACGGCGTCCGCTGCGTTGGTGGAGGCGTGAGTCGCTTGCCCGTCGAGCAATCCGACAGCTTCTTCAACATCATGCACAGCGTCGATAACACGGTCGCTCCGCACTCGAACAACCTCACCCCGGGTTCGACCTGGAAGTTCCAGTGCTGGTTCCGCGACCCCCCGGCCGGAGGCGCGACCTTCAACCTCTCGACCGGTCTCAGCGTCACCTTCCAGAACTAGTGACCTGAAGCGACCCGCTTGATCTGAAGGGCGGGAGTCGGGCCTCCGACTCCCGCCCTTTTTCTTTCTCCAGCGAGCCGCAGCGCGAGGAGAGTTCCCACAGGTTTTGCCTGGCGCTCGCTGCGCCATCTGCGACCATCCCCGGCCCGAGATCGACATGTCTCTCAACGCCCTCCTGCTCACCGCGACCGCGTTCCCGCTCCCCCAAGAGCTGCCCACCCACGCGGCATCATCCCTCAGGCCTGACGAGCCGGCGCCGATCATTGACGGCGTCCTCGATGAAGCGGTCTGGCGGCGAATCCCACCGCTCACCGGCCTCCGCCAGGTCTTGCCAGACACCGGTGCTCCCGCCTCAGAGCGCACAGAGGTGCGCTTCTGCTTTGGCCCGGAGGAGCTCTTTCTCGGGGTCTCTTGCTATGACTCAGAGCCCGAACTGATCCGTGAGATCAACATGTCCAGAGACGCGAGGCTCAACGCGGATGACCGCTTCGAGCTGCTCCTCGACACCTTCGGCGATGACCGCAATGCCTTCTGGTTCCAGATGAGCGCCGCCGGCTCTCGTGGGGACGCCCTGGTTACGAAGAACGGCTCCAACTTCAACAAGCCGTGGAACGGGCTCTGGAAGGGTCGCACGACCGTCACTGAGGAGGGTTACTTCTCAGAGATGGCTATCCCCTACGCGACTCTCAACTTCGACCCAGAGGGCACAGAGTGGGGCTTTAACATCCGCCGCCACATCAGGCGTAAGGAGGAGGAGAGCCGCTGGGCGACGCCGAGCACGAGCATCTATTTCTTCTCTGTCGCACACGCTGGCACGTTGACCCAGGTGCCCCCGCTTGAGCAGGGACTAGGACTAGACGTCCTCCCCTTCCTTACGGTCGATGGCGAGCGCGATCGCACGACCTCTGAGACAGACACCAACCTCGACGCGGGGCTCGACCTCCTCTACCGCTTCTCACCTCGCACCAAGCTAAGCGTCTCGCTGAACACGGACTTCGCTGAGACTGAGGTCGATGATCGTCGCGTGAACCTCACCCGCTTCCCGCTGTACTACCAAGAGAAGCGAGACTTCTTCCTCGAGGACTCAGGCGTGTTCTTCTTTGGGCCCTCGACCGGCGGAGGCCGGGGCCGCGGAGGTGACCTCTCCCCCTTCTTTAGTCGGCGGATGGGCCTCTTTGACAATCGTGAGGTGCCCCTAGACGTCGCCGCTCGATTCACGACGCAGACCGACGGCTACTCGCTCGGCCTGCTCAATGTCCAAGCTGGAGCGCTCGCCTACACGGACGACGACGGCGACCCCGCCTCGTTGGACTCGCAGAGCCTCTTCGTAGGGCGCTTCTCAAAGAACCTGGGAGAGCAGTCCGACGCGGGGCTCATCTGGACGCACGGGAACCCGGCTGGTGGAGAGGGGGCGACCATCGGAGCCGACGTCAACTACCGGACGAGTGAGTTCCTGAGCGACAAGAACCTCCGCCTCTCTGCCTACGGGCTCACGGCTGAGAACGGCTCGGACACCGACGAGGCTTACTACGCGAGCGTCTCGTACCCGAACGACATCGTCGACCTCTCCCTGTCTTACACGGAGGTCGGAGAGGACTTTGACCCAGCCCTCGGCTTCATCCGCCGCTCCGGCATTCGGAAGTACTCTGGCAGCTTCGACTACAGCCCACGCCCCCGCACGAACATCAGGCAGGTCGGCGTCGGCTTCCATCCGACCGTCTACACCGACCTCGACGGCAATGTAGAGACCGAGCGCCTGCACGCGACCCTCTTCCGCGTCGAGTGGGAGAGCGGCGACTCCCTCGACCTCGACGTCAAACAACTGCGAGAGGTCCTCACAGAGCCTTGGGACATTCAGGACGACGTCGAGATCGCCGTAGGTGACTACGACTACCTGCGCTGGGGCGTTGAATACGAGACCAGCAGCAAGCGGCCCCTCTCTGTTGAGACTGAGATCGACTTCGGCGAGTTCTATGACGGTGAGCGAGTCGACTACGGCGTAGAGCTTGACTGGAACCTCGGTGCGGGCACACAGCTTGGCCTAGAGCTTGAGCGCAACGAGATCGAGCTCACTGGCGGCGCCTTCGACGTGAACGTCCTCCGCCTGCGCGCTGACGTACAGTTCTCCCCTGACACCTCTTGGTTCAACTTCGTCCAGTACGATGACGAGAGCGAGGACGTCGGCCTGAACAGCCGACTCTGGCACATCTTCGAGCCCGGGAAGGAGCTCTTCATCGTCCTCAACCAGTCTTGGAACACCATGGATGACCGCTTCACGCCGGAGCGGACAGGGCTGGCCTTGAAGTTCGGCTACACCCTCAGGTTTTGAAGCTAGACTCCACCACCGCACCCCCTCACCGATAGAACTATGAGCCAAAACCTCTCCGACGCACCGCACGGGATGAACCTCGTCATCGAGACCACCTCCGGCACCGTCTACATTGGCCGCTTCGACGAGTCGAACGGCTTCGAAGCCCTCCTCCACGACGTCGACGTCTACGAGCCCGAAGAGGGCTCAGACCCTGAGCACTACATCAGAGAGACCGCCACCTATGGCGTGGACGTGAAGCACCGCGACTTGAAGGTGGACGCCACCCAAGTCACCCGCTGGCGCCCCTTGGGCGACATCGAGAAGCTGAGCTAGCGCCCCGAAGGGCGCTCGCACCGAGAGCGCTTACTCGACCTCCCAGGTGTTGCCCTGGAAGATGAGGTCGCGCAGCTTGCCCTCGCCCTTGGCCTCCTTGGCCACAGCGATCTGACGCTCGGTCTCAGACTCGAAGACCGGAGAGTTGACCTGACGGAAGATCCCGATCGGACGCGGCATCTCTGCCTCGTTCGCGAGCTCTCCCATCATCACGGAGGGAGCCGTGGACTCGACCGTCGAGTCCCAGGTGGACGCCTCGTCAGCCGAGCAGCGCTCGAGCCCCCAGCCGTTGAAGCGGAGGCCCTTGTCGAGCTCCTTTCCGTACGTGAGGGTCTCGCCAGGGCGGAGATCGATGGTCATGTCATCGCGGATCTTGCGGTCTGCGACGTCGTCGAAGCAGCCATCATTGAAGATCACGCAGTTCTGGTAGATCTCGACGAAGGAGGTGCCCTCGTGAGCGGCGGCCTCCTTGAGGATCGCCGACATGTGCTTCACGTGGGTGTCGATCGTCCGAGCCACGAAGGTCGCGTTAGCGCCGAGCGCAAAGTTGATCGGATTGAAGGGTCGATCGATGCTCCCGAGGGGCGAGGTCTTCGTCTTCTGCCCGACCGGAGAGGTAGGCGAGTACTGGCCCTTCGTGAGACCGTAGACCTCGTTGTTGAAGAGCAAGACGTTGATATTGACGTTCCGGCGCAGGATGTGCGCGAGGTGGTTACCGCCGATAGACATCCCGTCGCCGTCTCCCGTCACCAGCCAGACGTTGAGGTCCGGGTTGGCCATCTTGATCCCCGTGGCGAAGCCCGGTGCGCGGCCGTGGATGGTGTGGAAGCCGTAGGTGTTCATGTAGTACGGGAAGCGGCTTGAGCAGCCGATCCCGCTCACGAAGACGGTCTCTTCACGGGAGTATCCCAGCTCTGCGCAGACGCCCTGCACAGCGCTCAGGATGGCGTAGTCTCCGCAGCCGGGGCACCAACGGACCTCCTGATCTGACTGGAAGTCTTTCTTCTTGAGGGTCTGTGTCTCACTCATGACTTGTTCTCCAAGAGCTCTTGGATCTTAGCGGTGATCTCATAGGCCCTGAAAGGTTGGCCTTGGACCTTGGAGTAGGAAAGGAACTCATGCTGCGGGTACTCGCTGCGCAGGAGGCGCGCGAGCTGCCCGAGGTTCATCTCAGGGATGAGGATGGACTCATAGCGAGAGAAGATCTCGTCGAGCCCGTTCGGCAAAGGCCAGACGTGACGAAGGTGGATGCGCCCGACCTTGTCCTCGTCCTCGTTCGTGCGCTCGACCGCGTCGGCGATGGAGCCGTAAGTGGAGCCCCAGCCGAGCACGAGGAGCTTGCCAGACTGCGCTCCCTTCACCTCAGGCGTCGGGATCGAGTTCGCGATACCCATGACCTTCTCTTGGCGAGCGTTGGTCATGAACTCGTGGTTGTCCGGGTCGTAGCTGATGTTCCCTGTGAGGTGGGCTTTCTCGATGCCGCCCACGCGATGCTCGAGGCCGGGGGTCCCGGGCTTGACCCAAGGGCGCGCGCCGTTCTCGTCGCGCGAGTAGGGCTGGTAGTTCTCTGAGTCCGTTCGGAACTCCTTCATGAACTTAGGCAGATCCTCGACCTCAGGGAGGCGCCAAGGCTCAGCTCCGTTCGCGATGAAGCCGTCAGTCAGCAGGAAGACCGGGGTCATGTACTGCGTCGCGATACGGACGGCCTCCATCGCACAGTCGAAGGCGTCAGCAGGCGTGGCGCAGGCCACCACCGGGATCGGCGCCTCACCGTTGCGTCCGAAGATCGCCTGCATGAGGTCAGCCTGCTCAGTCTTCGTCGGTAGCCCGGTCGAGGGGCCACCACGCTGGACGTTGACGACGACGAGCGGCAGCTCAATGCTGACCGCGAGGCCGAGCGCCTCGCCCTTGAGGGCGACGCCGGGGCCGGAGGTCGATGTGATGCCGAGGTCTCCGGCGTACGAGGCGCCGATCGCGGCGCACACGGCGGCGATCTCATCCTCTGCCTGGAAGGTCTTCACCCCGTAGTTCTTCATGCCAGCCAAGGTCTCGAGGATCGTGGAGGCAGGGGTGATCGGGTAAGAGCCGAGGAAGGGCTCGAGGCCCGCCGCCTCGGCGCCAGCGACGAGGCCGATCGCGACCGCCTCATTCCCCATCACGCTGCGGTAGGTGCCTGGGGTGAGCACGTCACACTTCGGGACCTCGTAGCGGCCTTGGAAGAGCTCTTGGATGTCGCCAGCGTTGAAGCCTGCGCGCATGGCCGTGATGTTCGCCTCAGCGAGGTGCATCTTCTTGGCGAACTTCTCCTTGAGCCAATCTTCCGTCGGCTGGAGCGGGCGGCTGAAGAGCCAGTACATGAGACCCAAGGTGTAGAAGTTCTTACAGCGCTGAACCTCCTTAGGCTTGAGGTCGGTCTCAGCGAGCGCCTCTTTGACGCGCTGGTTCATGTCGACCTCGATGACGCGGAATCCATCGAGGGTCCCGTCTAAGAGCGGGTTGGTGTCACACTTCGCCTTCTCGAGGTCGCGGTCACCAAAGTTGCCTGTGTTGCAGACGACGATCCCGTCAGGCTTCAGGTCCTTGATGTTCTCCACGAGGGCCGCAGGGTTCATGGCGATCAGGACGTCAGGACGATCACCAGGGGTGAAGATGTCCTTCGCCGAGAAGGCCAGCTGGAAACCCGAGACTCCAGCGCGGGTGCCTGCTGGCGCGCGGATCTCCGCGGGGAAGTCCGGCATGGTGGCGAGGTCGTTGCCTACGACCGCAGAGGTGGTCGCATATTGGTTGCCGGTGATTTGCATGCCATCGCCAGAGTCGCCTGCGAAGCGAATGACGACGGACTCCTGCTGCTGCAGGGGTAGGTCTGAGCCCGGTTCTTTGGTCGTGGTCATGTTGGCTCGCGCCCCGTGATCAGAGAGGCACAGCTCAATTTTTCAGTCTCTTGGAGGCAGGCTCGATCCGCGATCGGGCCCTCTGGCGCCGCCCATCTAAGACCCAGCCACGCGAGGCTAGCGTCCTGTCGAAGCAGCTTTTAGGGCAACCATCTTACAGAGAGTCTGCGGATGCGTCAGCAAGACCTCACTCCGTTCTTCAGTCAGACCTTGGAGGGCCGCCGTCCTGCTGCTTCGAGCGCTCTCTCCTAGCCAGGATCCGAGGCTGGAGAGCGCCGCCCTGCCCCACCGACTGCTAGGATTCGCCCATGACCACTGCAGCCCTTGTGCTCTCTCTCATCGCCCTCGCCCTCGCCCTCGGGGCCTGGCTGAGGAGCTCTGTCCACGCCTCTCGCCTGGAAGACCTCGAGCGGGACCTCCCGCGACAGCAGCGGAACCTCTCCGCCGAGGTCGAAGAGGCCCTGATCATCCAGCGGCGCCTCTTGGCCAAGGTGGCCAAGGGGGAGGAGCTCGACCCAGATCAAGTCGAGGAGGGCCGCCTGTGGCGAGACGTCTCTGGCGCAGAGGCCCTCGGGCTCCTGAACGACTCAGACGCACACATCCTCGACGTGCGCACCCCCCGCGAGACCGCAGGGGGTCACGCCGAGGGAGCCCTGCTCATCCCAGTCGATGAGCTAGAGGCGAGGATGCATGAGCTGCCTCGAGACAAGAGGCCCATCGTCATTTACTGCGCGGCAGGGGTGCGCTCTGCGGCAGCTTGTGATTACCTCTCCTCGAAGGGCTATGACGGCTTACACAACCTCACCGGCGGCTATCCCACCTGGTCAGGCCCCAGATCGAACACCTGAGACGACCCCTCCCCCATGACTGAGATCACACCGGAAGAGATCGAGCGCGAGCTAGAGTTCGCCATCACAATCGCACAGGCCGCGGGGAGGCGCGTGCAAGGCCTCCGCGAGGCAGAGCGCTGGGAGGGCAAGATGCTCGCTGACGTCGGAGACCAAGCGGCTGACGGCTACCTCCAAGGCGTCATCGCCGGCCGCTACCCTGCGGACGGAATCCTCTCCGAGGAGACAGTGGACTCACCGGAGCGCCTCTCGATCCCCAGGGCCTGGATCATCGACCCCCTCGACGGGACGAAGGAGTACAGCCAACTCCGCGAGGACTGGGCAGTCCATGTCGCCCTCACGGTCGACAACGAGTGCGCTCTCGGCGCGGTAGACCTCCCCGCTCAGGGGAAGACGATGTGGGCTGTGAGCCTGCCCGGACAAGAGCGCTGCGGCCTCGTGGGAGGTGGCGAGCTCATCACCGGTGACTCTGAGGCGCCTGAGACAATCCGTATGGCATGCAGCCGCAGCCACACCCCGCCATGGATGGAGAAGCTCCAAGAGGAGCTCGGCGCCAGCCTCGTCCGAGAGGGCTCTGTCGGAAACAAGGTCTCGACCCTGCTGCTCGGGCGCGCAGACGTCTACGTGCACAAGGTGGGCTTGAAGGAGTGGGACACCTGCGCCCCCGAGACCATCGCGCGCGCGGCTGGCTGGCACGTCTCGAAGCTCCGCGGCGAACCGCATCGCTACAACCAGCCAGACCCGGTCAACCACGAGCTCGTGATCTGCCGACCTGCGGTCGCGGAGCGCGTCCTAGAGGCCGTCGCTGCTTGCGGCGCGCTCGAGGACTAGCGCTTCTCGTTCGGGTCGGGGATCTCCGCCACGTACTCCATCCAGGCTTTCTGGAGCTCCCAGATGTCGACGCCATCGAAGGCCGCGTCGACCGCTGCCTCCCGCGCCTCCTTCTGGGCCGCGAGCTTCGCCGTGGCGTCCTCCTCCTTCCCCTCAGCCTCGAGCCGAGCCAGCTGCTCTGCCCACGCCGCCTTCAGGGTCTCAAAATAGATCGTGAGGATCTGTGACCATGTCTCATGACGCAGGGCCTCCTTGCTCGTGTTGAGGAAGTAGACGAGGGACCAACCCTCGGCGTAGCAGAGGCCGGCGTTGCGATAGTAATCGCGCTGCTCATAGCGGATAAGCTCCGCGAGCGGGACGTGCTTGCGCTGCTCCACGGCGCGCTTGATCGTCGCGACGCGCCACGGGTTGGGGCCGATCTTCCTGACCTTGCCGCCCGAGATGTCGGCGCCGGAGAAGTAGTCCCCGTAGCCCTCGTTGAACCACGAGTGCGGCGCGAGCTTACCCGCTGAGTAGTGGATGTATTGGTGGAAGGCCTCGTGGTAGAGGATGATGAAGGTGTTTGACTTGTCCGTCTTCTCGCCCTTCTTTCGCACCGTCGCGTCAGGGAGGACGAGCTCTTCGGTCACGTCATACCAGTACCCCGCAGAGCCTGGCGGCCCGCCGTAGGAGTGATACTCCTCCATGCTGCTGCAGATACGCACAGTAGAGACCGCCTCGATCGGGCCGCTGGGCGGGAAGAGCTCGATGTACTTCTCTCGGATGTCCTCGAGGTCTTTGACGATGCGGCGTATCAGCGGCTGGTCTGAGGTGTTGTAGACGATGATGTAGTTCTCGGTGTCCTCGACCTTCCAGCCGTCCTCCATCGCCTCGATACGCACGGGCGTGCGGTAGTCGATGGCGCGGTAGCCCTTCTGCGCGTAGCGCTTGCGCCAGCGCTCGTCCTCGCGGAGGTCCGGTTGATACAGCCTCAGCTCTGTCCCGACCTCCTCAAAGATCGGCTCGAGCTCTTCGAGGTCATCCTCAGCGCACTGGCCAAAGACCACCACTGTGCGCCGACGCGGGATGTTCCAGACATAGGCGTAGCCCGTACGACGAGCGCTGCGCTGGCTGCGACCGCGACGCCTGCCGCCGTCATCGCTCCCTCCGCGCGCTCCCCTCGTCAGACGATAGACCTGGCGAGTCCAGACCTCGTCACGTGTGCCCTTGGGGCGAAGCTCCTCGACAAGCTCTGCCTTCCACCCCTTCAGCTTCCGCTCGAGGTAGCGCTCCCAACTGTTGAGCGGCGGCGGGGGCGGCTTCTCCTCTTCTGCCTCCTCCTCATCCGCGCCCTCTCCGGGCTCTTCACCCTCTCCATCAGCCTCGGGCGCAGGCCCGACGGGCTCGCCCTCCGGCTGCTTCGGCTCCGTCGGAGCCCCAGTCACCGGCGAAGAATCTGCGACATAAGGGATGTCGATGATCTCAATCTTCGGTTGCAGCCGGCGCCTCTCACGCTCTTCCTCAGGGACCGGCTCGAGGAGCTGAAAGCGCACCCACTCCTCTGTCGGCTGGACGGGGAGCTTGTCCCAGCGCTTGGGCTTGCGAAAGTCGATCCCCCGAGAGGGGTGCTTCTTCGTCACGTAGCCGCCTTGCCCAGACGCCGAGGGAGCGATCGCGAAGACCGCAAAGAGGAGCGCAGCGCATGAGAGGAGAGACCTCATGGCTCCATTTCTATCCCTGAGAGCAGAATGCGGCAACGGGTAGCGTGCGCTCAATCCCGGATCGCCGCTAAGGCGCACGCGGAGGCGTCCGTGATTTGAGGGTCTACACGACCAGTGAGCGACTCGAGCAGCCGCGTCGCCATGTCGATCGTCCCCGCTCGCCCACCGTTAAAGTGACGCCAGACCTCCGCAGGGTCCTCCGCTCGCTCCAGAGACTCTTCAAGAGCCTTGAGGTTATGCAGCTGATCAACGGCCTTTACGAGCGCCCCCTCTGTGCTCATGGTCGCGACCTTCTCAGCCGCGGCGAGCTTCCGCTCCTCCCAGCTTTTGGTCTTGTCCTCAGTGAGCTCCGCGACGATCGCCGTGACCTCCGCTCCGAACTCTGCCTCAAGTCGCTCGAGGGTCCAGTCATCGCAGTCCTCGACGACGTCGTGGAGGAGCCCTGCCTGGACCGTGACGCTCGCGGCCCCCGCGCGCTCTAGCATCAAGGCCAAGTGGACCGGATGCGTTATATAGGGCAACTCAGAGCCCTTTCGGGTCTGCCCTGCGTGCGCGGCGGTCGCTGTCCTTATCGCTCGCTCGATCCCTGCGTCGAACATAGAGGTGAGCCTAAATCTTCACCCCTAGCGGCTTCAAGGCGAGGAAGCCAAAGAGCATCGAGGCCACAACAAAGACCAAGAGCACACCCACTGGACCGCCTGGGAGCCAGCCTAGGTCGCTCTCTGGATAGATGAATGCGACGCGCTCGAGAGGTGAGCTCTCGTCAAAGCGAGGCTCCGCAGGCCAGAGCATGGCGCTGAAGGCGCCTGCAACCCGCTCGGGCTGCATGACGCGGTCCGGCTCGTCACCTGCGACGACCGCCTTCGTCTCAACGCGACCGTCAGGGAAGCGCAGCTCGATCGCATAAGAGCCCGGCGCCCGTGCGACGAACTCCTGGAAGGCGAGGCCTTGGGAGGGGACGCGCACGAGAGGAGAGGTCGCCTCTAAGCCCTCAGGCAACACGACCTCGAGCCCGGCGCACTCCGCGCGCTTGTCAGCCTTGAACTCAACGCGCAGCTCATTGCCTGCGCCCGCGAGACCCTCCTCAACGACGACCGGGATCGGATCGAAGCCATAGCGGACGACTGTCTGCGCGACGACGAACACGAAGGGGATCGCGAGGGGGATGAAGGGCCCGAAGTTGAGCCCGACGTATTGGAAGTTGCGCAAGAGCACAGCCCCCACCGACTTCCCCACGATGGCGAGGTCGTCCTGATAGATCCGGATCGCGATCATGTGACCCTTGATCCGGTCCTTCACGAAGCCGATCCCCTTCTGCCAGGAGATGTACTTAAAGATCCAGAGGGCGAGGACGCCGAAGATCCCGCTCACGAAGATCAACGCGAAGGCCTCACCGCCCCACTCGAGGGGGGTGAGGATCGCGTCAAAGAGCGTCGTGAAGAAGGAGTTGGCAGCGTCCATGGCGTGACCTCAGGTCTGACTCAGCTGATGTAGCCGAGTCCTTTCAGCTTCTCAGTGATCTCTTCATCGGAGGCGCCGTCTTCGAAGTTGGCCAACTCCTTCTCGATGATGTGGGTGATGAACTCTTCGTGGGACGCGTATCCCGCGACCTCGGCGACTTGCTTGGCACGCTCGATGAGGTCAGCGTCGAGCTTGATCTTGTTTCCGCTTCCGAACATGGGTGGCTCCTTGGTTGGTGGTTAGATTGAGAGGGTGAGAATGATTCAGCGCAGGACGGGATGCCCAGTCTGATTGACCGAGGGTGCGATCCCGTACTGCTTGAGGATCTCTACAGTGAGATCTCTGAGCGAGTGAGAGCCCTCCTGAACGGGGGCATTGGTGATCAGGGTCCCCTTAACCACCTCTGAGGCCATCAAGTGGTTCCCGTTAAAGGTCCCACCGAGGTTGTCCTCAAGGAGCTTGTTCGGGACACGCCCTGTCGAAGAGGCATCGGAGTTTCCGTATCCAGAATTGAAGCCAACCTGAATGTCAGGCGCCTCTGGGATCCTTCCGCCGCTGTAGACGTCTTCGGTGATGTCCGCTACATAGACGACTTGTGTGCCGTCCTTAGGGTCTCGAACGGCTTCTAGCTTAGCCTTGAGCTCATCGAGAAGAGCCCTGCGCTCGCTCTCTTGAACGATGCCTGACTCATCCTCCTCCGTATCCTCATTATCTAGCTCGCGCCCTGCGAGATTCAGATAGAGGCCGTTGAAGCCCATGCCGTAAGCGCGGGTCTTTGACCAGTCCACCGAGTTCATGATGAACACCTGCTTGTAATCAGGATCCGATTTCGGGAGCTCCGGCTCAAACCCATCCTTCAAGACCAGATACCCCTCGTCATATAGCCAGCGGTTCAAGCTGAACTTGCGGGAGTAGGGAGCGAAGCCGTGGTCACTCATCACGAAAATCAAAGTGTCTTCACCGACCCGCTGCCTCAGCCTCCCGAGGATCGGGTCCATCTTGATATGCAGGTCGTGGAGGATGTCCTTCCAAGTGCTGCCTTCGCGCCCAGACCACGCGGAAGAGTCTGCGTTCGCGAGCGCCTTAGCCTGCTGAAACTGTGGGTGCCCCTCATCCGAGAGGTGCCACATCATGTGGCTGACCATGTCGATGGTGGAGTAATAGAAGAAGAGGAAGCCCCCTTCTCCGTCCCCGATGTAGCGATCTAGGGCCGCATCCATCATGCGGACACGCTCGTCATAGACGAGGTCAGCCTGCTGCATGAACTCCTCGTCAGTGAAGACCTCGTCTTTCAGCGCGTTGACCTCTTCGGCCATACCCTGGGTGTAGTAGACACCGATAAGTTCAGCCAGCTCAGCTGATGCAGTATCTGGCTCAGAGACCGGCATAGCCGGGGCTTCGGGGTCAATGTTGATCGGTGAAGCGTAGAGCTCAAAGACCGGATCTATCGAACGCAGGTAGAAGCGTACAACACCTCCGACTGCCATCATCCCCATCGGAAGCATGTCGAAGCTAACGTGAGCGAAGTCACTCCATTCGCCTGGCTCCATCACGATGACATCCAAGCCAGTGTCGATGGCGACCGACTGGGACTCATGGTCCACGTAGAACGAGATGGCAGCTTGTGAGGCAGGATCACCAACCTTGAACTGATTCGGAGGGCCCGTGAGGAAGGTGTCGATCACCCCTGAGAACTCACGCACCGGTCGGTATTCACCACCAGACCGGTTCATATCTACCGGAGGGTCGGTCGTGAAGATCGTGTACTCGCCGTAAGCGGAGTCCAAAGCAGGCGTCAACATCCCTGGAAAGGAAAGCCCGAGAGCTGGCTCTACCGGAAAATTGATCGGCATACGCCAGACATCTGCAGCGACGCCATGATTCATGAGGGTCACCCAGAAGGGCTCGCCGGTGCGGTTAGATGGAGAGTCCCCTCCCATTGGCAGCTTGTAGCCCCCAAAGAGCATGAGGTTGTCCATATGCCCGATCTTCACAGTCGAAGCGGCTGGCGCCCTTGTGACAAGGTCGCGATGGATGAAGTCGAAGATCCCGTGTCCCCCAGGATCGAGGCCTGTGATGAAGTTCGACCAAGCAACAGGGCTCTGGGGCGGGATGCTAGTCCCGAGGGGCAAGATGCCGTCACCCTCCGCGATCAACTTACGGAAGTTGGGCATGTACTCAGGGTAAAGTCGCATCGTCTCAGCGAGGAGCTCGGGATCGAGACCATCGATACCGAGGACGACAACGCGCTTGTTCGGCTCTACGTTGGACGCCTCTCCACGCGCCGCCGCTGCAGCGCCAGGGTTGGGGTCTTTCACGCTCCGCGGGACGGAGGCGACAAAGACGAAGGCTAAGACCGCGAGGGCGGGCCAGACTGTCCAGCGGGTGCTCTTCATGCTTCGAGCCCTCCTTCGTTGAAGAGGACGCGCCCCTTCATGTAGCCGGGACGCTCGACACCGAAGAGATCGAGCACCGTAGGCGCGATATCAATGAGCTCGGGGTCCTCAACCGCCACCGTCTTGTTGGACCAGAAGACGCCGGGGACGAGGCGCGGATCGACGCAGTGGTCTCCCGACCAAGACTTGGTGTTGTCGGTGAAGACTTCCTCAGAGACGCCGCCGGTGGCGCAGTCCCAGGAGTGGCGGAAGCCCTTCTCGTAGCCGAGCAAGAGGTCCGGCGCCATGTCGCCGTAGGGTCCGTCATGGAGCTCCTTCGTGACGAAGGCCTCACGCATGACCTTCTTGCCGTCCTTGGGGTCATGGAGCGCGTCGAGCTTGGCCTTGATCTCTTGGCAGAGCGGACCGACCTCCTCCTTAGAGACGACGCCCTTGGCCTCGCGGCCCTCACGGTTGAGGAAGATGCCGGTGAGTCCGAGGGTGAAGGCGCGGGTCTTCTCCCAGTCGACGTCGGCGAAGTAGTCGCCGCTCGTGGTCTTGCCCTCCTTCAGGACGAGGTAGCCCTCGTCGCGGAGCCAGGAGTTGATGTTCACGCCGCGGCGGAAGTTCGTGAAGCCGTGGTCTGAGATCACCATCAGCAGGGTGTCGTCGTCGAGCTTCTCGCGGATCTCACCGAGGAAGTCGTCCATCTTCCCGTAGAGCTCAGGGATGACGTCCTTGTGAGTCTCCGTGTCCTTGCCCTCGTTCGCCGGGTGCTCCGGGTCGAGGTAGCGATAGAACATGTGGCTGATGCGGTCCGTGGTGTCGAAGACGACTGTGACGAAGCCGCGCTTGGTCTTCTCGACCACATCCCAGAGCTGCTTCTTGCGCTCCTCGAAGAGCAGCCAAGCCTGCTTGAGGAAGGCCTCTTCGTCGATGACACGCTCGTTGAGGGCCCAGGTGTCCTCTGCGAGCCCGAGGGTCGCGTAGGGGCCTTGGGTCTTCGCGAGGTAGATCGCGTAGACGAAGGGGTGACTGATCGGCATCGCCGGGCTGTCAGGGTCGATGTTGATCGGGGTGCAGTAGATCTCGGTAGCGTCCTCATCCCAGGTCTGGATGTAGAGCCGCGCGATCCCTGTGACGCCGTCGAAGGGGACCTTGAGCCAAGGTGTGTACTCCTTGGGGCCGACCTCGACCGTCTCGTCTCCCACCGTGATCTTCGCCCGGCGGGTCTCTTCGTCGAACACCACCTCGAAGGGCGACTTCATCTTGGAGCCGTCCTTCCCTGGCGGGCCTGTGAGCATGGAGCTGATCTTGTCTCCACGACGCGTGACGCGGTACTGCTGGCCGCCGATGTGGGCGTCAGAGGGGCGGTCCTTCGTAGAGTAGAAGCTGAATGAGCCTTGGGTCCCTTGGATGTCAGGGACGCACATGCCCGCGAGGAGCGTTCCGTTCTTGAACTTCTGAGGCGGGAAGGTGATCGGCACGCGAATGATCGATGACCAGACGCGGTTCGCACCTAAGAGCTTCCAGAAGGGCTGACTCTTCTGAAGGATCCGATACACGGCCTTCGAGCCGAAGGGCACCTTGGCGAAGCCGAGGTTCAGCGTGCGCGGGACCGTGCCCGTCTCCGAGGAGGAGAGGACTGGCAAGTAGCTGCATGGGTCACGCGTGAGGAAGTCGTAGATGTTGTGACGGGAGGCGTCGACGCCTGTCGCGTAGCTCGACCACGCTACGGGCGAGATCGAGGGGCAGGAGGTCCCGAGGGGGCTGAAGTGCCCCTCCTCTCCGAGCGCCTTGAAGTTCGGCATCCGACCCTCGTCCATGTACTGCTTGGCGAGGCCGGGGTCGAAGCCATCAAGTCCCACGACGACGACCTTCTTGACCTTGGCCTTCGCGCCGCCACGGCTAGTCAGGAGCCGCAAGAGCACCTTCAGGGGGTAGAGGAGGACGACCCCGATAGCGAGCAGGAAGGTCCCGAGGAGGACCAACACTGACCCGGCCGCCGCAAACCCTGCCCCAGGGCCGATATAGGCCATCGCAGGCTCAGCTCCAGCTGTGAGAAACAGCAAGGTCAGCGCGAGCGTCCGAAGGGCGCGTTGGGGCCGATCAATGGGGCTTTTAGGGGTCATAAGTGGGGATTTAGGCGGATCAGGAGACGACTGAGGACCCCTAAAGAGGGGTCCACGGAGTTCCTATCGGCCACCCTGGTGGTCTGCCTGAGCACGGATCTGCTCCAGATCCATACCCGAAACAAGCTCCTAGGCCACCTCGGCGGCAGAGACCATACGAAGGGCGGAGGCCCCGGTGGGTACCGGGGCCTCCGCCTGTACTCATCTTGCCCCTAATCAGGGCGAAAAGACGTCCGCTCAGTTAGGGAGCAGGCCAGCTCCAGCGAGGAACTCGATGACCTTCTCTGCGGACTCTTCGATGGACTCGTCGCCTGTGTGGACGGTCACCTCAGGGTTCTCAGGGGCCTCATAGGGGTCGCTGATACCTGTGAAGTTCTTGATCTCCCCTGCGCGGGCCTTCTTGTAGAGGCCCTTCGTGTCGCGCTCCTCGACCACCTCGAGGGGTGCCTCGACGTAGACCTCAACGAAGGTCGCCTCTGTCGCAGCGCGGATCTCGTCACGGATCGAGGTGTAGGGGCTGATCGCAGCAGTGATGGCGCAGGCGCCGTTCCTCGACAGCAAGCGTGCGACGTATCCGATCCGACGGATGTTCGTGTCGCGGTCTTCCTTCGAGAAGCCGAGGCCTTTGGAGAGGTTCTCACGCACCTCGTCACCGTCGAGGACCTCGACGTTGCAGCCTCGCTCGATGAGGATCGGGGTGAGGTACTGTGCGAGGGTGCTCTTTCCGGAGCCCGAGAGGCCGGTAAACCAGAGGATAAATCCCTTTCTATCAGTCATGACTGGGGTCTCTTTCTTTGCTGGGTATGGGTCAGCGGATCTTGCCTTCGACGTACGGAACCTCGAAGACCTTGTCGTGCATGATCGGTCCGTGCCCGAAGTAGCCCTCCTCACCGAACAGCTCGCCGTGGTCGGCGGTGATGATGATGTGAGTGTTCTCCGGGACGTGGTCGTATAGCTCCTCGAACACCTTGTCGAGGTAGCGAACAGTGTCGACCTGGCGCTCGCGCAGTTGGTCGAGCTTGTCCTGGTCAAAGAAGGCGGGAGCGTCGTCCTCGTGGATGAGGTTCCCGTGCTCATCGACGTGCTTGTCGAGGTGCTTGAAGACCCCGTTCACGCCTGAGATTCGGGGCCAGTCGTTCTCCGGCTCCTCAGGGGTGGCGTAGGGGTAGTGCGTCTCTCCGACGTTCAGGAGGTAAAAGGAGGGGCGCTCCGAGTCGAACTTCATGGTCGGGATCATCGCCCGCATGTCGTTGTGACTGTCCATCAGCTCGAAGCTGTCGAAGAAGCGGTTGATCCCCGTCTTCTGGTTGAGGACCGGCAGAGAGACACGCGCGTGCGTCGAGTAGCCCATGTGATTCCTGAGAAACTCGGGGAACCAGAGCCCCGGCACCATCTTCGCGAACTCGACGCCCTCAGCTCCGAGGCGAGTGTTGTAGTTCAGGAAGTCCTCCTTGTAGTACTCCGACGCGTAGACGTTTGCGGGCGTCGTGTGCGGGAGCAAACCGGTCAGGAGGTTGTAGTGGGAGGGAGCCGTCCAAGACGCGTATGTGAAGCGCTTCTCGACCTTGCCTAGCTTGCCGGGGAACTTCGCCTCAGCAGCCATGAAGCTGTCGTAGCGACAGCTGTCGAGGATCACGATGATGAAGTTGTTCTCACCCTTGGGGTCGGGGTGAGGGGTCATCCCCGGCCGATAGATCGGCCGCGGCGCCGGCTTCTTAGCCGGCTTCTTCTTGAACGCGTCGAAGAGGCCCATTCGTTGCTCCTGGTGGGGTTTGTGGACTCAGCCCTGAGAGGCGTAGTAGTCGACGAGGATCTTCGCGGTGGACTCGCGCATGATCCGAGGATCGGGGAACTCGCCGTTACCGAGCTGCTCGCGCACCTTGGTCCCGGAGATGAACACGCTGGTGTTCTCCTTGTTCTCCTCCATCAATCCGACGCGACCGATCTCCTCGAAGTAGGCCGCGAAGCCCACGTTGGCTGTCTCGATCGAGAGCGCGCCTCCGAGGTCTTCGAAGATCTCCTGCGCGTCGAAGTCCCCCCAGATCGCGTCACCATCGTCATAGGGCGCGTCAGCGTGCTTGCGCCCGATGATGAAGTGCGTGAAGCCGAGGTTCTGACGATAGATGGCGTGCATCACGGCCTCTGCGGGGCCGCCGTAGTACATGCGCATGTCGAGCCCGATGAGCTCGAGCTGATCATTGAGGTCTTGGCCAGCGTCCTTCCAGAGCTCCTCGTCCATGTCCCCCTCTCCGAGGAAGCGACCTGCGACGAGGGCCTCATAGGTCTCCATCCGCGTAGCGGCGGGGACGTCATCGCCTTTGAGCTGCCCCACGAGCGGGTTCAAGACGACGCCGGTCTTCTTGCTGTTCTCGCGCAGGATCTTCTCGGCGCCGTAGACGAGGGCGTACTCGTGAGCCCGGTGAAGGGGATTGCGGGTCTGGAAGGCAATGGACTGCTCCCAGCCGAGCTCTTCAATCAAGGCGCGGGTCTCGGTGGGGCCCATAACGCGCCCGGCGAAGGTGCGCTGGTCGTCAAAGGGCGCGAGCTCGATCACGCCGCCGACGAGCTTGGTGCGCTCGTCACCGGTCCACAGCCGAGCGCCAGGGTGGTCCATACGGTCGGTGCCGTAGACCGCTTGGATGAAGGCAGCCTTGTCCCAGTCGTAGACGCTGTCGACTGTGATGGTGCCGAACGCGCGGCCGTCGCGCTCGAGCAGCGCCGTGGCGCCGGGCTCAAGAGCCGCGGCCTCTTCGTCCGTGACCGGGAGGATCACGGGGATGGTCCACGCCCAGAGCGCGCCGTCGCGCTCGATCGCCTTGCGCTCGAGGACGCTGGCGTAGTCATCAGACCCCATCGGACCCGTGAGCGGACTCAGGGTCCCGTCAGCCACTCGGTAGAGGGTCGTCTCATCGACCTCATTGACTGCGATCGCGGCGCTGCCCGAGAGCGATTCGAGGTCGAGCGCTGCGTTGATCCTGTTGACCGGGGCCGTGAGGCCGCCGTGTACGGGTGAGAGGTTCATGGTGCCGGGTGCAGTGGTCATCTTCTTGATCTCTTTCCTTTGGGTCCCTGCCGTGGCTCCTAGAGGTAGCCGAGGTTCTTGAGCTTGCGCTTCACGTCATCGAGCTCTTCTTGTGAGAACTCAGGAGCTTGCTCCGCCGACTCCGCAGCGGCCTGTGCCGCGTCGGCCTCCCCCATCAGGTCCCGCAGCACGAAGACGATGAAGTCCGTGGGCGAGTTGAAGCCGCTGCCTTCGACGACCTGCTGGATCTTCCGATACAGCGGGCGCGGGATCTTGACGGTGACTTTGGACTCTCTCACGTGGTCGACTCCTGTCGGGCGAGGTGGGGGTAGGTTTGAGGCGTGGCCGGCGCCCAAAGAACCGTGATTCGGGACTTTGGAGCCTTGCCGGCACTCCTATAGCACTCCCATTGTACTCCTATAGGAGTACAATGAGAGCCTAGTTCAGAGAAAATGTCTCCTGGGGGGTCTAGGAGGCGTTTTTGGACCAAGGAGACCCCACGGAGGGCCGATGGGCCCGTAGAGCCTCCTGGACCCCTCTGTCGTCCACTCAGACCTCCCCCCTGTAGACAGTCCTTAAGAACACCCCCTCTCAAAGCTCCGATATGAAGCCCACCATCCTCCGCGCGGCATCGCTCAGCCTCCTCATCACCCTCGCCTCCTGTGGAGGCGCGGACCCTTCCACTCAGGTGAAGGACTCTTACTCAGCCCTCTCCTCGCGCGACTACGCCGGCGCCGAGGCGGGCTTCTCAGAAGCTCTACAGGGCCTCGAGCCGGGCTCCCCGGAGCACATGCGCGCACAGCTCGGCCTATACCGGGCCCGCTCCTACTCCGACCCCGCTGGCGCCAAGGCTGACTTCCTCGTCTACGCGAAGGCCAACAACCTCGAGATCATCGACTACACCCAGCTCATCAGCGACCTCGTCTCCGGCGATCACCTAGACGAGGCCATCGCCATCGTGGCTGAGATGAAGACCATCTTCCCTGATGAGCCCAAGGTCGATGACATGGGCAACATGCTCGTCGCGAAGGCCAAGAGCGCTGGCGACGCCGGAGCCCTCGACGCGCTCTCGGGCCTCGGCTACGTCGGGAACGACTGAGCGTGAGAGCGCTCGCCCTCTTGGGCCTGCTCTTGGCGTCCTCATGCCGCTCTGCGGCCCATGATGAGGCTGCGATCCTCCTCGTCCTGCGCGAGCAGCGGGACGCGTGGAACGCTGGCGACATCGAAGAGTTCATGGCTCGCGGCTACTGGAAGAGCGACGAGCTGCTCTTCGTCTCGGGTGAGAGCGAGCACCGTGGCTACGAGGCCGTGCTCGAGCGGTACCGGGCCCGCTACACGGAGGGGGGCGCGGAGATGGGGAGGCTCTCCTTCAGCGAGCTCCTGGTGACCGAGGTCGACGGCGACGAGGCCACCGCGACGGGGCGATGGGACCTCGACTTTCAGCGCAGCGAGGATGTCGGCGGACACTTCACCCTAGACCTCCGCCTCCTCTCTGAGGGCTGGCGGATCGTACGTGACGAGACGACCTCAGATTGAGGTCTACTCCTCCTCTTCCTCTTCGCCCTCGCGCCCCTCTAAAAAGTGAGCGGTGAGCTCCTTCACGAGGAACTCGTAGGCATCGTCGACGCTGTCTGTCTTGAAGAAGAGGTCTACGTCCTCAGGGCTGATCGTCCCGAACTCAACCATGGGGTCGAAGTCGATGACACGTGACCAGTACTCAGTCCCAAAGAGGACCATCGGCAGGGCGCGCTTGACCTTCAGGGTCTGGACGAGGGTCACAGTCTCCATGAACTCGTCCATCGTCCCGAAGCCGCCCGGCATCACGACGATGGCCTTGGCGAGATAGTTGAACCAGAACTTACGCAGGAAGAAGTAATGGAACTCCAGCGAGAGCCTGTGAGTGATGTAGGGGTTGTCGTTCTGCTCGAACGGGAGGGAGATGTTCAGCCCTATGTTCTCTCCCGCGGCCTCGGACGCGCCGCGGTTAGCGGCCTCCATGATCCCTGGCCCGCCGCCAGAGCAGACCACGAAGCGCCGCCCGGAGTCCTCGAGCCCCTTTGACCACTCCGTCAAGCGCCGAGCCAGCTCCCGTGTGGCCTCGTAATAATTCGACATGTAGACGCGACGCTCTGCGAGCTCCAAGCCCTCTCCAGACTCCTTGGCCTTTGCGAGCTCTCCCTCAGCGACCTCCGCAGAGGGGATCCTCGCTGAGCCAAAGAAGACGACCGTGTCCTTGATCTCGAACTCGCGGAAGCGAGTCTCCGGCTCGAGGTACTCAGCCAGGATCCGGATCGGCCTAGCGTCTGGGGAGTTGATGAAGTCGAGGTTCTTGTAGGCCTTCTCGGCGCGGTACCTGTTGGCGCTCATGTGATGTGCTCTATGGGAGTTCGGAGAGGTGGCAGAGCCGGAGAGAGGGAGCCTACCGCACGGGGCTATCGGCTCCAGAGCAATCGCTCACGCGTGCAAGAGAGATTGCATAGAGGACCCTTACTCCAGCCGCCTTCAGCCCAAGGGGCCCTCTCCCTTCCCGCGCTCGTCCACCTTCTTCTTAGCCTTGTCGAAGAGGTCGTCAAGCCGCGACTCCTTCGAGCGCTCCTCCCCGAGGGCCTCCTCAAACTTATCGGTGGCTTCCTTCGCCCTCGTGCTCGTCCGCTCGTTCGCGCTGTCCCAGCGGTCTAGGTCGAGCTTCATCTTCCCCGTCTCATCCACCTCGCCTGGCTTGGCGTGACGCAGCACCTTCCCTGTCGCGCTGTCCACCACCAGGGTCGCCTCACAGCAGGGACAGACGGTCTCGATCTGTTTCATGTAGCGCTCTCATGTTTCGGGTTGCCTCGGACTGGAGAGAGAGAGCAGGCGTAAGTCCTGCGTATTCCCTCGTAGCAAAGAGGACTGTACCGCGTATGGAAGGTGGCTTCGCGAAAGACCCGACGAAGTCACCTCGACCCAAACAGCGAGTGAGTTGATGCACGAGAGTAGAATCAGAGCGGCTGGGGACGCGCCGCGGCCCATAGACGCTGAGCGAATGCAGCGGCTCCTCAGCGGCGCCCTCTGCATGGGGCTCGCCGCCTTCCTCGTCTATCTCTCTAACTGAGCGGCGTGCTCCTCAACGATCGGCTGAGGGCTGACCGCTCGAGGTGCCCTGCATCAGGCGCTCACGGTACTTGTCGTAGAAGCGGCTCTGACGGTTCTCCAAGCTGACCTGCACGCCGTCGATGAAGACGTAACGCACGGGGTCAGCGACCTCCATCAGGTCACCTCTCGTGATCACGAGGTCTGCGATCTTCCCAGGCTCTAAGCTCCCGAGCTCGTCATCGATCCCGAGCGCCTCCGCCGCGCCGAGCGTGATCGCACGGACAGCCTCCTCTCTCGGGAGTCCGTAAGCCGCGGCCATGGCAGCGTGGAAGGCCACGTTACGAGGGTTCTCATCATCAGAGGTCTGGATAGCGATCCGAACCCCGGCGCGCATGAGCACCGCAGGGTTCGCAAAGGGCGCGTCATAGGGATCGTATTCAGTGGACGGGAGCTCCAAGATCGGACCGACAACGACCGGCACGTCTGCACGCGCGATCGCGTCAGCGACCTTCCAGCCCTCGGTCACTCCGAACAAGACCGCGTCCAGCTCGAGCTCCTCGATGAAGCGGAGCGCGAAGAGGATCGTCTGAGCGTTGTCAGCGTGAACAGCCACCCTGGCCTCGCCGCGGGAGAAGGGCACGAGGGACTCCAGGCGCGGGTCAAAGGCCGGGCCAGGGACGCCAGCCTCCCTAGACTCGTCCACCAAGCGGCCGTACTCCAAGGCGTCCGCGAAGAGCTCTCGCATGCGGCCCACTGCGTCAGGCTCCTCCTTCTTCTTCGAGGCGTTGCGCACCATCGGGAAGCCCAAGTGGAGCATGTCCTCGTCTTGATAGAGGAGCTCCTCCCAGGTCGCGCCGACCATCCGGACGACGCTAGATTTCCCGTTCATCGTCCCGCGACCGCGGGGCGCGACCTGCGCGCGGGTCACTCCGTTCGTGCGCGTGACCGCGATGTGTGCGGACTCTGCGTTGAGGGAGGTGGAGGTCACGAGGTCAGGGTGGTCCTCTCCAATCTCATCCGTGTCCATGGTGGAGCGCACCGCGGCGATCTCTCGCAGGCCGATGGCCGTGTTGATCGCGATGAGTCCAGGCCAAACCTCCAAGCCCTCCTCGGTGATAACGCGCGCGCCAGAAGGCACCGCGAGGTCACTCCCAAGGGCGAGGATGCGCCCGTCCTGAATCAAGATCGTGCCGTTCTCGATTGGTGCGGCGCTGACAGGATGAATCTTGGCCCCAGCGATCGCGACGACCTCTCCCCCCTCAGGGTTCACGGGGATCCCCTCTTTGGGCTCGCTCCAGGCGCGCGGCTGCAGCGGCTCAGCGTCGAAGCCGAAGGTGTCGCGGCGCTCGAACTCGATCTCTCCCTCGACCATCGTCCACTCGACGCGGCTCAGGGAAGAGAGCGGGTCCCCGGTGAGGAGCGTCAGGTCTGCCCGCTTCCCCGTCTCGATCGAGCCTGTCTGATCGCCGATCTCAAGCTGCTGCGCCGGGAAGAGCGTGACGAGCCCCAACGCGCGGACTCGATCCATTCCGGCGTAGCGGACGCTCTTCGCCGCCTCGACATACATGCGACGCACCATCTCGTCGTCGTCTGAGTTGATCGAAGAGAGTATGCCCGCCTCGTCCATCAAGGCAGCGTTCTGCGGGATCGCGTCGAAGGCCTCGAGCTTGTACGACCACCAGTCGCCGAAGGTAGAGCCGGCGATCCCTAGCTCAGCCATCTCTTGGGCGACCTTGTACCCCTCGAGGACGTGCTGAAGCGTGAGGATCTTGAAGCCAAACTGCTCGCTCGCGCGCATCAGCATGAGGATCCCGTCGGCGCGATAGCAGTGTGAGTGAACGGGGATCTCGCCGGAGAGGATCCCGCTCAGCGCGTTCAAGCGGATGTCCTCACGCGGCGGCGCAGGGTCAACACCCGCGCGCACCTCAGCCTCATAGCGATCCCACTCGAGCTGATACTCAGCAGCGCGCGGGAAGGCGCGCTGATAGACAGCCGCAACCCCCAGACGTGTAGAGGGGAAGCGCGAGCCGCGGCGGCTCGAGTTCGAGCGCTTGGGGTTCTCACCTAGCGCGAACTTCACACCCTCTCGAGCTTCGGGGAAGCGCAGCTCGTCCGCAGTCCGCCCCCACTTGAGCTGGATGACCTCATGCAACCCGCCGATTGCGTTGGCCGAACCGTGGAGCAGACGTGCTGTCGTCGCCCCCCCAGCCAAGGCCCTGTAGATCGTCATGTCATCAGGGTCCACCACGTCAGAGATGTCGCAGTCACAAGAGATCGTCACGGTCGACTCGTTGATTCCGCGGGCGATCGCCATGTGTGAGTGACAGTCCACGACTCCCGGCGCGAGGTGCCTACCGGCTCCGTCGAGCTCCACAATGCCCGGAGGCGCAGAGACCTCCCCGACCTGTGCGATCCTCCCATCAAGAACGAGGACATCTCCGCGGAAGGCAGGCTGTGTCGCCGTGTGAATGACCACATCACGGATGACGCACGAGCCCCCCGTCGAGAGGGTCGGCTCACGCATCGCCTGAGTCTCGTAGGCGTGCTCCGTCTGTGCAGAGGCGCTGAGAGAGAGCAGCGTGATCGAGAAGAGCGTACTGAGCCTCATCGCTGCACCTCCTGACGAGCCTCGGGGGCCCGCTTAGCCGTGAAGCTCCGGTCTTGTGAGCCCCCTGAGAAGGTCCAAGTAGCGGTCCCTTCGAAGGTGTCGCCGACGACCTCACCCTCATACTCGATCTCGACGCTGAAGCCCTCGATGTCGAGGTCTGCGTCGAGAGAGAGCGCCTTACCTGAGAGGCGGCCTCGGACCTCTACGGTCTGTGGCTGATCCATGAAGCGGCTCTGCAGCGTGACCTGCCCCGAGACGGCGCCAGTGTCACTCATCGCGAGCGTCATCTTCGTCGAGCCAGCGCTCGACTCTGCGTACTCGAAGGTCCAGGTGCCGTCGAGCTCGAGGTCTTTGTCAGGGGCCTCTCCAGCCTCCTGCTCCTCGAGGTCGAACTCTTCGAGCACGCCGTCCACGATCATCGCAGCCAGCCGCGGCTTCTTGGTCGTCGGGTCTCCATCCCAGATGCAGAGGTTCGCGACGTAGCCCTGCTCGACAGCGCCGACACGCGCGGAGAGGTTAAGGAGCTCAGCCGCGCCGCTCGTGAGCGAGCTGAGCGCAACCTCGCTTGGGAGGCCCTCCTTCACCAGGACGCGCACCCTCTCCAGCATCTTTCCACTGCCGCTCTTGCCAGAGCCAAAGGCGAAGGAAACACCCGCCTCGTGAAGCCTGAGCGCGCAATCACGACCCTCCAGCCAGCGCGCGCGTCGCTCGCGCTGAACCGAGAGGGGCTCCTCATACTCCCAAGAGGGTTCTTCTGCCTCTTCACTCTCATCCTCGTCGGACTCGGGAGTGGGCTCGACCTCTGTCTCCTCCACAGTCTCCCCGGCGCTCTCTTCTGTGACCTCCTCGACCTCCCTCTCTTTGCCCTCGTCTGGATCTTTGACCTCGTCGCCCCAGTTCAAGGTGAGGATGACCGGTATGTCGCGCTCTCGCAGGACGTCTGCGACGCGCCAAGCCTCACGGCCACCCACGATCGCGACCTCTATATCCCAGCCGCGGGCTCGCCACTCATCGCTGAGGCGGAGCCAGCGGAGGATGTCGTCATCCGTGTCGGCCTCACACAGGAGCCTGCGCTCGCCCCTCAGAATCGCCGCTCCCTCGATGAGGTCGACGTCATAGGCTGGCCGCGGTCCCGGCCGCCCCTCGTTCCAGCGGGCGCGAAGCTCCTCGCTCCAGTTCGCGTCCATGAAGAACTGGCGCAGCTGTGCGTGGTAACCCATGAGGGTGCTCGGATATCCCGTCCCAGAGGCGCTAAAGGCTGCGCACTGATAGACCCCTTCGCTGATGACCTGGTCTCGCGCGGCAGCCTCCGAGGCCGAAATGACCGCACTCTTACCGCCCAGCAGCTCACCGCTGGGAGCGACGTGAAGCGTCCCAACACCACTCCCACGCAGCTCGGAGAGCTCGCCTCCTTCGAAGCTGAGCGTCTCCGCGACTGAGAAGCCCGCGCGGATGCCCTTCCGGTTTGCCGCCCGCATATCAGTCATGATCTCTGCGCTGACGTCCGGCTTGCGGTCGCGGTCCCTCACGATGTCCGGAGAGTTGACGCCGCTCGAGGTCCAAGCGTCGATGAGGGCAGGCGTGAGCCAGCGCCCTTCCCCCGAGTAGCTGCGCACACCAGGGATGCTCGCGCTGCGATCGGTGAGGATGTTACTGATGCGTCCGTGCTCGAGGAGCAAGCTGACGCGGGGGGCTTCGAGGTCTGCTCCGAGGCGCACGTCGGTGATGAGCAAACGCTCACCGGCCAGCGCGGGCGCGGCGGAGAGGACAAGGGCGGTGATGAGTCGCTTCATAGTGGCTCCGATCTCAAAGGACGGGGCCCCATTGTGCCCGACCATGGGATCAGCCACACAGCAATTGGGTGGGCCAGCCCCGGCTGGTCCCAACACCGACACCTCGCAAGAGGTCTCAGGCATGCTCTACTGGCAGAACTCGACCTCTAAGCCGTCCGAGAGGTTGAAGCTCGAGCCATCTCGGAACCAGAACTGGAAGTTCCAGACGTCTCCAGCGGCGATCCCCTCAGCTGAGAGGTCGACCTCGTAGGAGACATCGCCGAAGCCGTCTGTTTGGACGACGGGGAGGCGCTTGGTCTGACCACCGACGCAGCGCACCCCATCGCCGAAGGAGGTGCTCAGCTGGTTGGGCCCGTAGTAGAAGATCCCGAACTGCGAGGTGGCGCATGAGACCGCCGCCAAAGTGAAGTCGTTATCCCCAACGCTGAGCGAGCCCGTGTTCAGGATCGCTGCGCTCGCGCCAGAGGAGTTCGGAGACTGAGCGCAGTAGTTCGCGCTCTCACATCCCCCGCCCCCTGCCGCGACCGCGGCCTCGACCGCAGCCTGTGCGTTGACCTTCCCGAAGCCGTAGAAGTCGCTGTGCCCGTTGGCGTCATAACCGCCGCCCGCTTGGTCGATCTTGTCAGCCGTGTCTTGAACGATCTCGATCGCCTCTTCGCGGGTGAGGTTCGGGTTCGCAGAGAGGACGAGAAGGAAGACGCCCGCGGCGCAGGGGCTCGCCGAGGAGGTCCCACCAAATGAGCTCGTGTAATCCGAGCTGTCATATCCTGCGCTACCGATCCGGTCCGTCGTCCACACCCCGTTGACGCCGCCGTTCGAGGGAGCGCAGATATCGACCGAGGGGCCGAATGAGGAGTAGGAAGAGAGCAAGTCTTGATCACTGCTAGCGGAGACGCAGACGACCCCGGAGTAAGAGGCGTAGCCATTTCCCGAGTTGTTCGTGCCGCTGTTCCCCGCTGCGAAGAGGGTCAACATGCCGAGTCCGCCGCGGCCGTTCTGGTTGGCGTCATCGATAGCCGCTCGGGTGGGACCTGCGATGGGCGCCGCGCCCGAGGGTCCCCAAGAGCAGTTCATAACGCTGGCGCCGTTCTGTCGGGCGAAGTTCCAGGAGTCCGCCTCATCTTGCATCGTCGGCTGGAGGAAGATGTTCCCGTCCGAGAGGAAGCGGATCGCCATGTGACTGCACTCTTGGGCCACGCCGGAGATCCCGACCCCGTTGTTGCCGATCCCGGCCGCGACCCCGGCGACGCTCGTCCCGTGGTTGTCCGTCAAGATGCCGAAGAGGTAACTCTCCGCCGAGGGATCATTGTCATCCTCCAAGACATCGATGCCTTGGACCGAATTGCTGGCGAGGTCCGGATGCCCGAGCTCACAGCCAGAGTCCATCACCGCGACAATGACATCTGCGCTACCACGGGTGGTGAGCCAGGCGCCTGAGACATCGATGTCTGCGTCGACTTGGGCTCCAGACTGGCCAGTGCTCTCGAGGTGCCACTGGTTCGAGAAGAGCGGGTCATTCGTACCTCCTCCTGCAGAGAGCGGCACCCGATAGAGCTGGAAGTCAGGGACACTGAAGAGCACAGCGCCGCTCTCGGCTAGCTGATTGGAGCGCTTGAGAGGGTCCACACCATTCGGCACCTGGTAGACGACGCCGGGGTTGACCGAGTACTCAAGCTGCGCGGTCTCCGTAAGGTCCGCGGTCAGCGCGGCGCGCTGAGACGGGCTCGTCTCCGGTCGCCAGCGCACGAGGAGCTCCTCGGTGAGATAGCGCGGATCCTCCATCGCGTAGAGGCGAGGGCTCGCGGAGAGGACGCGCTCATCCTCGCGCAAGACCGCGCAGGCCGCGAGGGCTCCGCGAGCTGTCGTTCCCTCTCGGGTCTCGAGGTAGACGGTGACACCGGGCTGGAAATATGCGGTGTCTGCTTGGCCGAGTGCCACCAGCTCAATCTCTGCGATATGGGCGCGCACTTCGGCCTCCGTAAGGTCTGCAGCGAAGCGCAGCCCGAGGCTCGTGGGATCTAAGCGGAGGGGCTGCCAGGTCTCGCCGTCGAGGTAGCCGAGGCGCCGTTCCGGAGCCGGGTCGCCCTCGACTTGGGCGTGGACAGGGAGCGAGAGGAGGAGGGCGGTGAGGAGAGTTCGCATGGGATGACTTCGGGAGGGAGCGCTTCAGGGACGCGGTCTAAAGAGGCCGCGAATCAGGGCACCAGAATACCAGCCCGTCCGGATCTCGCCCCCTTTGAGAGTCGCAAGCGAGGAGATCGATCTCCGGTGTTGCATTGCGCCTCTGACACCGTACGAAGGGGGTATGAGCCAGACCGCACGTATCGGAGTCGTGACCGTTTCAGACCGCGCGAGCCGCGGAGAGTATGAAGACCGCGGCGGCCCCGCCATCGCCGCCTACCTCGAGGAGGTCCTTACCTCGCCTTACGAGGTCGTCCCCCGGATCATCCCAGACGAGCTGGAGACCATCGAGGCCACGCTCAAAGAGCTCTCGGATGACGAGGGCTGCTGCCTCGTCGTGACGACGGGAGGGACCGGACCTGCAAAGCGCGACGTGACGGTTGAGGCCACCCTCGCTGTCGTCGAGAAGCCGATGCCCGGCTTCGGTGAGCTGATGCGACAGGTCTCTTTGAAGGCTGTCCCGACCGCGATCCTCTCTCGCCAAGAGGCGGGGATCCGCGGCGGATGCCTCATCGTGAACCTCCCTGGGCAGCCAAAGGCCATCGGCGAGTGCCTCGACGCCGTCTTCCCGGCGATCCCTTACTGCGTGGACCTGATCGAGGGGCCCTTCCTCGAGACGAATGAGTCACGCTTCGTGACCTTCCGACCCAAGAAGAAGTGAACAGCGCTCAAAGCTAGAACGAGCGCACCGAGCTTGGTCTCCTAGCGCCAACGACGGCGCTCCGCTGTCGCTCACCGCAGCCCTCAACTCTGACGATGCCGAACCACTCCAAACTCCTCATCCTCTTCTCCTCCCTGATCCTCCTCATCGCGCCTGCATGCAGCGGCGGTGGCGGCTCCGACTCCTCCGGCTCCTCTGGGTCGGGCGAAGAAGGCAGCTCCTGGGGAGAGATGGCGTGGGGCGAAGGGACTTGGGGCTAAGACAAAAGGACTACTGAGATGAACCACAAAACTATCGCCGTCGCTGTGACCCTCACTGCTGGGATCGGACTCGCCGTCCAAGACTTCGGGGTTCCTCCCGGGATCCCCTATGACTTCGTAGAAGGCGAGGTCGCTGTCGCAGACGAAGTGAACGCCAACTTTCAATGGATAGAGGACGCTCTAGACACCCTCGCGCTCATTGACACTTCCCTAGATGAACGCATCGACGACGTCGAAGACGACTCGAAGCAAAGGACTCAGAGCCTCGCCGCTTTGGGCTACTTCGCTACCGGCTCTCCCTTGCCCTTACCGAACGAGGAGGAGGGCGGGGCTGGCTTCGCGGCTGAGAGGGGGTTCGGAGATCCGGGCTGGCTCGGCTGGCTCAACATCCCCGTCCCGCAAGACTGGGATCCGACTACAACGATGACCGTGAGCGTCAACATGCTGAACTACGTTGACTCCTTGAGTGGCCAGACGGGACAGGACATAGAGATCGACATATTCGGCGACCTGATCTATGACTCAGATCCAATCTACGACTTCGACGATGGGCCCCTCTGTGCCCCGGGCCCGGTCTGTGGATCAGACTTCGTCTCGAACTGCTTCATCACGGTTCCGGAGATCGTGCCGGAGATCTTGGCGCCCTCTTCAGCCCCAGCCCGAGGTGGGCCTGGGTCGCCTCCTGGAGACCCCTATATGGTCAACGCGACCTTCTCGATCGAGCCGTTCCCTCTGGCTCGCGGCATCTCTACTCCGCGCCAAATCCGGGTCAACATCTATGAGCCTGTAAACCCGCTCATCGCTCCTGGAAAAATGGGAGGGTCCGACCCTGTCGTCTTCTTGCTGGGGCCCGCTGATATCGATCCAGCGATTCCCCCCTGCTTTGTGTCCCTTGAGTACACGGCGCACTAGCTAAAGAGCCGCCGGGATGTTCACCGCTCGGCAGCTGTAAATTCGCACCCGCCGGAGAATGACACCTCAAGGCTCTCCCCAGCCCGATTTGGAGTCACGTAGCCAATCAGCACCCCTTCGCAGCGCTCGTCGCCCTGCCTCGCGCTGAAGCTCACCTCCCCCTCTCCGCCGACATAAAAAGAGAGCTCGGCCCGCCCACGCGGGCCGAGCTCTTTTATGTCCTGAGAGCCGCCGGGCCAGGAGATGGTGAGCTCCTCTACGCTCACGTCTGACTCATTCACGAAGGAGATGTGCACCCGGTTGAGAGCGTCTCCTGCGACCCAGATGCACGCGAGGGCAGCGGGAAAGTTCGCCATCAGCAGGATGAGCGTCAAGATCGCGTTCTGAGCGAGGTCTCGCTTAGGGACACCGGACCTCCCAGCCTTCACCACATAGACCCCGAGCGTCACGAGGCCAGCGGAGAAGAGCGCGAGGCCGACCATCAGGATGGTCACACCGAGGTCCATCCAGCCCTCCACCCCGCCTGAGCTGGGGTCTGATTGAAGAAAGACGATCAAGCTCACGACCCCAGCGAGGAGCGGCAGGACCCCGCAGGCGATCGCGACCCTTAGCCACGCGGCTCCGCCCTGCTGCGGCTCAGTTGTCGCATCCATCAGAGTCCCCTCATCCATTCAGGCAGGAAGCGCGCACGCTCTGGATGCGAGAGGACCTCATCAAGCCCTGCCACGAGGCGCTCCTTGTCCTTAGGGAGCGTGCCGGCGAGGGCGAGGTAGTTGCTCGCGTGGTTCGAGCGAAACACCGAGGCGTCGAGCTCGAGCCCCGCGATGAACTCGCGCAGCTCACAGGCGAGCTCCACAGGGTCCAAGTGATCCACCTCGCCGCGCTGGTCTTCTTCCCAGAGCGGCGTGTCTTCAACCGGCGTCATGACGAGGGTGCTGACGAAGCGCGGCTGGATGGCGTTCACCACCCGGGCTGACTCTGCCGCGTGGACGCGTGAGTCCGCTCTCCCGCCGGCCCCCAAGAGGACCATCGTCGAGAGCTTCACGCCCGCCTCGTGGGCCTTCTTCCCCACAGCGATCATCTCTTCAGCATCGACCCCCTTGTCTAGGCGCTCCAAGACACCGTCATGCCCAGACTCGATCCCGAGATAGTAGAGGGTGAGACCGCGCCCCTTGAGATCGCGCATCTCATCCACCGTGCGCACCTGCAAGGACTGCGGTGATGCATAGCAAGACACCCTACGCAGGTCCGGAAAGGCCTCGTTGAGACGGTCTAAGAGCTCCGCGAGGAAAGAGTGCTTCGCGACCAGGGCGTCGCCGTCTGCGAGGAAGACCTTATCGACTCTGCCGAGGTGGGCTCTCGCCCAATCGATCTCCTCCTGGAGCTCCTCAAGGGGACGAACCCGGAAGCGCTTGTCCCGGTACATGGCGCAGAAGGTGCAGCGGTTGTAGCTGCAGCCGATCGTCGCCTGGAGGATCAGACTGTTGGCCTCCGAAGGGGGGCGAAAGAGCTTGCCTTCGTACTGGATCACGGCGGACATCCTATGCGCTTCAGGTACGCCTTTGTGGCGGAATAGCGGGTAGGATGTCCGCCGAACTGACCCCCCCCTATCCCATCAAGCTATGACTCTCACAGAACAGGTCTACACAGAGCTCCGCCAAGTCTTCGATCCGGAGATCCCCGTCAACATCATCGACCTCGGCCTCGTCTATGACGTGAAGGTCGACGGGACAGTCTGCAACATCACGATGACCCTGACGTCGCAGAGCTGCCCGGAAGCCAAGACCATTCCCGACGTGATGAAGCGTCGCGTGAAGACGGTCGAGGGGATCGAAGAGTGCGAGATCGAGATCGTGTGGGAGCCCGCGTGGACGCCCCAGCTGATCTCTGAAGAGGGCCGTCAGATCCTCGGCATCGAGGACGACTGAGCCCGCTTCACTGCACCACGTTCATGCTGCCGGGGGGGCCCGGCGGCGGCGCGTCGGGGTTCTCTTTGAGCTCCTCCTTCCAGGAGATCAAGCGCGCCTCTGCGCCCTCTTTCTCGGCAAGCTCGATCAGGCGTTTCGCCTCCGCCTCTTCGCCCGCTTTCTCGGCGTCGTTCGAGAGGCGCATGTAGAAGATCGAGAGGCTCGTGTGCGCGAAGGCGTCTTTCGGGTCGAGCTCGACGATTCGCAAGCCTGTCGCGACCGCGGCCTCGCCGTCGCCGGAGTTCATCTGCGCCATCGCGAGGGCATGCAGACAGTCGACCCAGTCGGGGTCTTCTTCGAGCGCGCGGTTGTAGCACTCGATGGCTTCCTTGAACTCGTTCTGCCCGAAGTGGCCTAGGCCCTGCTTGTAGTGCTCGATGCGCTCGCTCATGGGAGCAGCCTAACCGGAGTCGCCCCGCTCGACTACATCACGGGCTCGATCCCGAGCTCCGCGTAGCCGCTGCCCTCGAAGTTCTTCTGGAACATGTCGAGGAGCTTCTGCGCGGCCTCGTCATAGGCAGCCTTGTCCTCCCAGCTCTCGCGGGGGTTGAGGACAGCGGGGTCTACCCCCGGGCAGCTCGTCGGAAAGCGCAGGTTGAAGACAGGGTGAGTCTCGTACTCGGTCCCCTCGGCGTGGAGGTCGCCGCGCAGCGCCGCGTCTAAGAGCGCGCGCGTGTCATGGATCGAGATCCGCTTGCCCACGCCGTAAGGTCCGCCGCTCCAGCCCGTGTTGAGCAAGATGCAGCGGGTGTTGTTCTCCTCCATCTTCTGCGCGAGGAGGCTCGCGTAGACGTTGGGCTTCTGGCTCATGAAGGGCGCCCCGAAGCACGCGCTGAACGCGGCCTTGGGCTCCGTGACCCCGACCTCCGTGCCAGCGAGCTTCGCGGTGAAGCCGCTGACGAAGTGGTACATGACCTCTTTAGGCGAGAGGACGCTCACCGGCGGGAGGACGCCGAAGGCGTCAGCGGTCAGGAGCACGATGGTCTCAGGGTGCGGACCCCTCGCCCCTGCAGCGACGTGCGGGTTGCAGTCGAGGGGGTAGCTGAAGCGAGTGTTCTCCGTGACTGAGTTGTCAAAGAGGTCGAGCTCCTGAGGGTCCGTCTCCTCCATCGGCTTGCCGGGGAGGGGTGGCACGTTCTCGATGATCGTGCCCTTCATGGAGAGGGCCGCAGCGATGACCGGCTCGGCCTCCTTGTCGAGGTTGATCAGCTTCGCGTAGCAGCCGTCTTCCAAGTTGCTCACGCCGTTACCCGTCCAGGCGTGCTCATCGTCACCGATCAGCTCGCGCGCGGGGTCCGCGGAGAGCGTGGTCTTTCCTGTCCCCGAGAGGCCGAAGAGGATCGCGCCGTCCTCACGCTCGCCGATATTCGCAGAGCAGTGCATGCCCATGTGGCCCATCTCCGGCAGGAGGTAGTTCATCACGGTGAACATGCTCTTCTTGACGACGCCGCAGTAGTCCGCGCGGCCACAGACGAGGGCGATCCTGTTCTTCATGTCGAGGGCGACGATGCGCTCACTCGCGGTCCCGTCTCGCTCAGGGTCGCAACGGAAGCTCGGCACGTTGAGCATGAGCCAGCGCTTGCCATCCTCGTCTTCAACGCCCTCGATCCCCTTGGGGAACATGTTGTGCGCGAAGAGCGCGTGGGTCGCGTACTCCCCGACGAAGCGGTACGGCACTGCGTACTCAGGGTCGTAGCCGCAGTAGACGTCCTTCACGTAGAGGGTCGCTCCCCGCTCGTTGAGGTGTGCCGCGACGCGCTCAAGGAGGGCTGTGAACTTGTCGGGGTCAAAGCGCTTGAAGTCGGGCTTCCACCAGAGCTTGTCCTCGAACTCAGGCCAAGCGACGCCGAAGGTGTCCTGCACCGGGCGCCCAGTGCAGCTCGGGTCGCTGAAATAGACGAGCGGACCCTCAACACCAAGAGAGGTCGCGTGAGCCTTCTGCTCGTCATCAGGTCCGCCCTCGCGGACTCGACCGCGGTCGTTCGCGATCGCGGCGTGGAAGAGCTCCTCTTTAGACAGGTTCTCCTGATACGCGACCTGGTCTAGGCCTAAGCGCGCGCTGAGCTCATTTCCGATGTCGTTCTTGGTGGTAGACATGCCCGCCCGAGGGTTGAGATAGGTTCCTTCCGCCCAAGGAGAGGAGGCGCAGCCCCCGGTCCGCGGGATTCAGGCCAAAAATGCTACTCCGTATGCCTGAGGTACACAACCCGGATAAGTCTGAGGAGTCTCAGACCTAGAAATCGCCCCCTCGGACTGCCTGGTACCACTCTAGGGTGCGCCTCAGGCCCTCTCGCCAGGGCACACCCGGCCCCAGATCGAGGAGCGCCTTGAGGCGTTGGGTATCTGCCAGGCTGTGTCTGACGTCCCCTGCGCGCTCCTCCGCGAAGGCTGGCTCCAAGTCTGAGCCTAAGGCCTCAGCCATGGCTCGATAGAGATCCAAGACAGAGACGCGCTCTCCCCCGCCGACGTTGATGACCGAGCCGGCTGGGACCTCACGCTGCATCGCGGCGAGGTTCGCTTGGACGACGTTGTCGACGTATGTGAAGTCTCTCGTCTGTCCTCCGTCGCCGTAGATCGTCGGCGCGGTCCCGTCGAGGAGGCACCGCGCGAAGATGGCGATCACGCCGGTGTAGGGGCTGTCGTCGAGCTGTCGCGGACCAAACACGTTGAAGTAGCGCAGCGAGACCGTCTGCATCCCATACGAGATCCCATAGGCGGTGAGGAGCCCTTCACCTGCGACCTTGCTCGCTGCGTAAGGGGAGCGCGGGTCCACTGGCATGTTCTCGATCTTCGGGAGCGTCTCCGATTCACCATACGCCGCAGAAGAGGCCGCGAAGACCATGCGACTCACACCCGCTCCTCGCGCGGCCTCAAGCAGGTGCAGAGTCCCTGTGGAGTTGACCTCCCAAGTGCGCAAGGGCTCCTCCACGCTCCGGGGAACGCTCACGACCGCTGCCTCATGGAAGACGCCAGCGACACCCTCACACGCACGGGCGCAGGCGTCCGGATCCGCGACATCTCCACGAAGGAGCTCCAGCGCTGCGCCGCTACCGACGTCGCCTGGATCGAGCTCCGCGAGGTTCTCCTCTCTTCCGGAGGACAGGTCATCCAATACCCTGACCTCGTCGCCACGACTGATGAGCGCCTGAACGATGTGGGAGCCGATGAAGCCGGCCCCGCCTGTTACGAGGAAGCGTGCCACAGAGGAAGAGTACTCCCTTCTGCGCTCAGAACGCAGCCCTACCAAACGATGCGAACCCGTCAGGACGAGTCCTGACGGGTTCGCGGCATCGAGAAGAGTTGGATCCCCAGCGCAGCTTCCCAGCTGCAATAGACACAGCGGAGGCAGCGGCGAGATCGAACCTGGAATCGTCGAAATCTCACCCGAAGGGGGGAAAAGGGCGGCCCGCCCCCCGGCAGGCCGCCTGGGCCCAATCCCCTGTGGCCCTCATCCCCTCTCCCTCTAGCCATCCCTGCCTGCCGCACGCGGCAGCTCACCTCCCCCTGTGGGTGAGCGCTCGTGAGTGAGGTGAGCGTTCCCTGCTCAGTCGCTCATGGCTACACGGCAGAGAGCCGAGGGACAGGGCCTTCCGAACCAGGGAATCATGGAAAGTTGCTTTTGACCCCAGCTTGGGCGCTAAGAGAGCAATAAAAAGAGGGAGCTCATCGGAGGAGAGGTCCGACGAGCTCCCATGCTGGATTCCATTCGGCAGACGTCGCTCAACCCTTCGGATCCCCACCCGGGGCCGAGCTGACGCATCTCTCTGTGGTCTCTGCCGTCTCTCTTCTTTCGAGGATCCGAATTCCCATGGACCCCGCCGGGCCCCAAAAAGGAAGAGGCCCACCAAGGCGGGCCTCTTTTCCCCCGGCCGAGGCCAGAGCTTCACTTCCAGGTTTGTTCCTCAAACAAATCATTCCCTTTCCAAGGGAGTGAGCGGAGAACCCCGCCACTCCGAACCTGCATTTGTCGGAGATTCTCCAGAGGCTCGCTAGAGGCCCCATCAGGAGCTCTGGAGGGCGTTTTTTTAGCGCTCGACCGCGACGAGGCGCCAAGACGAAGCGCTCGGGTGCGGGGCCACGAGCTCGACTGGGGCCACGGCACCAGCATCTAGGCTCAAGGCTCGCCACTGAGGAGCCGCCCCGTTGAGGACAACCCCAGCGCGATCCATCCACTCCACCGCCCAACCGAAGTCCAAAGAGCGCTCGGAGGCATTCTTCAAATTCAGCTCCACGACCAACCTCCCCTGCTGGCGGCTCGTGCTGAGGACGAAGGAGCTCAACTCTGAGTTGAGGAGCTCCCCGCTGGGTTCAACGGAGAGGAGGGAGTCATCCCCCAGGCCACTGTTTGCAGGCGTGGCACAGGCGGCGAGCAGGCAAAGGAGGGCGGGGAAGAGGCGCTTCATGACGTCGCCTAGGATAGCGTCCCAGAGCCGGACATGGTGACTACCGAGATGGCCGCTTACACTGTGTCATAGAGGGAGGAGCAGCGGCAGGCCCTGCGCTCCCGACCAGGCACACCAGAAGGACCATGGCCAGAAGCACCACGATCGTCGCAGGGGGCGGCTCCAAGAAGCCCGCCAAGCGGAACATCGGGAAAGAGACCCCGATGATGGAGCAGTTTTGGCGCGCGAAGAAGGAGCAACCCGACGCCTTGCTCTTCTTCCGGATGGGAGACTTTTACGAGCTCTTCCACGATGACGCGAAGCTCGCGGCCAAGGAGCTCGGCATCACGCTGACGGCGCGCTCGAAGGGAGACGACGCGATCGCCATGGCCGGGGTCCCCGTCAAGGCCGCTGAGGGCTACCTCATCCGACTCGTTCAGCGCGGACACAAGGTCGCCATCTGCGAGCAGCTCACCGACCCCAAGAAGACCAAGGGCATCGTCGACCGCGGGATCGTTCGCGTGGTCACGCCGGGGACCATCACAGAAGAGACCGTCCTCGACGCTCGCGAGAACAACTTCCTCGCAGCGCTCTTCTCCACAGAGGTCGCCGCCGGGATCGCTTGGGTCGACCTCTCTACCGGACGCTTCCGCGTCTCTGAGGTCGCACCCGCGCGTATCGCCGACGAGCTCGGTCGCGTCGGCCCGGCCGAGCTCCTCTGGGTGAACGATCTAGATGAGCGCTACCCCGAGCTACACGCCGAGCTCTCCGCTGAGTTTGGACACCGCGTCACGGCGCGAGACCCCTGGCGCTTCGACCGAGACACCTCGACCCGCAAGCTGACTGAACACTTCGGCGTGAAGACCCTTGAGGGCTTCGGCGTACAGGCGGACTCACCCGTCGTCCCGGCAGCGGGCTGCCTCATCGAGTATCTCGAGGAGACCCAACGCACCGCCTGCGATCACATCCACGCCTTGGAGGTCGTCGAGACAGGCGATCACTTAGTCCTCGACCGCGCGACCCGCAGCACACTCGAGCTGGTCGTCACTCAGCGCGAAGGCCGCAAGGAGGGCACGCTCCTCACAGCCATCGACCGAACCCTCACGCCGATGGGCGGGCGCATGACGCGCGAGTGGTTGCTCTCCCCGCTCCGTGACGTCGAGGCGATCCTGCATCGCCAGGGCGGGGTCGCGGAGTTTCACACCCAACACAACCTGCGCGATCGAGCCCGCGAAGAGCTCGCCGAGATCGCTGACCTCGAGCGCCTCGCCGCCAAGATCTCCACCGCGCGCGCGAACGGCAGAGACCTCGCAGGCCTCGCCGCCTCCCTGCGCCCAGTCGCGCCGCTCTCAGAGGCTCTCACGGGCTGCGACTCGCTCGCGCTCTCCTCCCTGGCTGCTGAGCTAGATCCTCTAGAGGACCTAGTCCACACCATCGAGGGCACCCTCGCAGAGGACCTCCCCACCACGATCAAAGAGGGCGCCCTGATCCGAGAGGGCGTAAGTGAGGAGCTAGACGAGCTGCGCTCCATCGCCCGAGATGGCAAGAGCTGGATGGTCCAGTTCCAAGCCACGGAGTCAGAGCGCACGGGGATCAGCAACCTCAAGATCGGCTTCAACAGCGTCTTCGGATACTTCCTAGAGGTGCCGCGTGGGCAGGTGGAGCGGGTCCCTGAGGAGTGGGTGCGCAAGCAGACGATCAAGACCGCTGAGCGCTACATCACCCCCGAGCTCAAGGAGTTCGAGACCAAGGTCGTGAACTCAGAGGAGCGCTCGAAGGAGCTCGAGTACGACCTCTTCTGCTCTCTCCGCGACGAGGTCGCAGGAGAGCTCCGGCGGGTGCTCGCGACGGCTCGTGCGGTCGCGACCACCGACGCCCTCTGCGGCCTCGCCCAGCTCGCCGCTGACGCGCGCTACGTCCAGCCCGTGATCGACGACTCCGACGTCATCGACATCCGCGATGGACGCCACCCGGTCCTCGAGCTCAACATTGAGGGCGCTAGCTTTGTCCCCAACGACACCAGGATGGACCGCGATGGACGCCTCATCTCGATCCTGACTGGCCCCAACATGTCGGGTAAGTCCACCTGGATCCGTCAGACCGCGCTCATCGTCTTACTCGCGCAGATCGGCTCCTTCGTCCCAGCGGGCTCAGCCCACGTCGGCGTGGTGGACCGCATCTTCACGCGCATCGGATCAGCCGACGACATCGGCAGGGGCGCTTCGACCTTCATGGTGGAGATGGTCGAGATCGCGAACATCCTCAACAACGCTAGCGATCGCTCGCTCGTCGTCCTCGACGAGGTCGGGCGTGGGACGAGCACCTTCGACGGCTTGGCCCTCGCGTGGGCTATCGTCGAGCATCTGCAGCTCCACACCTCCTGCCGGACGCTCTTCGCGACCCATTATCACCAGCTCACAGACCTCGCAGACGAGCTGCCGGGCGTCTGCAACATGAACGTCTCCGTCCGTGAGCGGGCGGAGGAGATCGTCTTCCTCCACAAGATCGTCGAGGGCGGCACGGACCGCTCCTACGGCATCCACGTCGCGCGCCTCGCGGGCGTCCCCAAGGAGCTCCTCGACCGAGCCAAGTCCATCCTCGCGAGCCTCGAGGCGGAGGCCGGCGGGATCTCTCCCTCCACCCTGCAACGCCCTAGCCAAACCCAGCAGCTCGGCCTCTTCATCTCGGATGCGCCCAGCGAGCTCGAAGAGGCCCTCGCGGCCCTAGACCTCGACAACCTGACGCCGATGGAGGCCTTAGTACAGCTGCACGAGCTCAAGCGTCTGATCGGCGACGGAGATGGCTGAGCGCCCTCGAGCGCCGCGGCTCTCACTGCCTCTGCGCGTGGTCTCAGAGTGCGCTCAGCTCTTAGAGTCCTCCCTCCCACGTGAGGCCTGCGCCCTCCTCATAGGGACCCGAACCGATGAAGAGCACCGCGTCGAGGAGCTCTCTCCGATCGCCAACATCGCCGAGCGCGACGACGCCTTTCAGCTAGACCCTGTCGCTTGGCGGCTCGCAGAGCGAGAGGCGAGCGCTGCAGGGCTCGAGGTCCTCGGGGTCTGGCACTCGCACCCGCGGACGAGCGCAGCGCCCTCCAGCCAGGACCGCGCCGCCGCTCAAGAGGGTTGGAGCCACGCGATCAGCTCCGGCACATCACCAGGAGAGATCCGCAGCTTCCACTGCGAGGCCGGAGGGCTCGTTGAGCAGCGAGTGAGGACGCGCCCTCAACCCCGCTCGGCGCGACTCTGAGCTATCGCGGTCCGGACGATCCCGCGGCGAGAGAAGCGCGGAGTCGGTGAGACAGCTAGTGCCTCGAGGTAAGCGTCCGCGACCAAGCTCCAGTGGGCCTGACCCTCGACATAGGCCTGCGCCGCTCGACCCATCTCTTCAGCCAGGCTGGGGTCCTCCGCGAGCTGCACGATGTGCTCACAGAGCGCCTCGGCTTCGCCGCCATCGGTCGGCACCCTGAGCACAGCCCCATCTGGTAGCGCATTGAGCTCGGGCAGATCTGACACGATCACTCCCCGACCGAGGCTGAAGGCCTGGCTCGCGCCTCCAGAGGCACCGCCAGTCGAGGGACCGCGCAAGTTGACGCACACGTCAGCCGCGCTGAGCAGCTCGTGAGCGCGCTCCTCTTCGACCCAGCCAGTCATCACAGTGGACTCTTCCATGTCGAGGCGGCGGAGCTCGCCTGCTAGGTCTAGCTCGCGCGGACGCTCCTCTCCGATGAGGAGGACTCGAGCCCTCACTCCGCGCTCCCGCGCGCGCGCAGCGCCGTCCAGGAGAGCGCTGATGCGCTTGTGGGGCTGCAGCGCCCCTAGGCTCGCGATGATGAAGTCATCCTTCCAAGCGCGCGGCAGCTCTCTGCGAGCGCGCTCGCGATCGCGACCTTCCCAGCGCCGCTCGACGCCGTGAGGGATGACGCCGATCGGCGTCGCCTCGTTCCGGTCAGCGAGGATGAGCTCACGCATGTGCTCGGAGTGTGTCAGGAAGGCGTCGGCGCGACGGACGACGCCACGATTGAAGGGGAGGCGAAAGCGCGCTCCGGAGAGACCGCGCCCGTCTTCACCTACGAGCTGCGAAGAGCTGAGCGCCTCTGCCCTCCACTCCCCACCGTGGCGGAGGCTCATCTCCCGCAAGAAGACCCCGAGGTCCCGGGGGTCTCCGTTCTCAAGCTGCTCAGGGGTCTGGCCCCCGCCTCGCACAGCGAGGGTGAAGGTGGAGGGACCGTCGAGGTCGAGGTCGAGCTCCACCTCCTCGTCTGCTCTCGCGTCGATGCGAGCGAGGACGCGCGCTCCTCGTTGGAGCTCTAGCCTCCGCCCTGCAGGCACGAGCAGCGAGAGACGCAGCGCGTCCGCGCCGTCGCGCAAGAGGTGTAAGCCTGCGCTGCGTGAGGACCAGCGCCCGTGCTCTTCGAGCTCATGCCAGCCGTATGCGAAGGGCGCGGCCCCCTCGAGGGGCGCTGTCAGCGCAGGGACGCCCTGCTTGCGCGCCCACCGCCAAGTCTTCGCAGCCCTGATGCCGCCCTCGTAGAGAGCGGCCTTCGCCCCCCTCCAGCCGCCCTTAGAGAGCTCCGGTGAGGCCGCCACGGCTTGATCGAAGAGGACCCAGTCGTGGAGCATGACTGTCCCGCCTAAGGCAGCGAGCATCGGTCGCATGAAGGCGTGGGCTCGCTCGTTTCCGAGCTGATAGAGGAGCTGTTGGTGCTCGCGGGGCCGGATCGAAGTGACCGGGCGAGTCCCCTCTGACGGGTCAGCAAGCCGGTCCTCCACGAAGAGGTCGACCTCTGCGCGCTCTCGCAAGTAAGGGAGCAGGTGGCGGGTGTAGTCCCCGATCCCTGAGCGAACGCTGGAAGGAGTGGTGACGAGCGCGATGCGCAAGGCGCTCAGGCGGTGAGGATCTCGACGCCGTCGGGACCGAGGTACATCGAGTGCTCGGTCTGAGACACCATCACCCCCTCCTCTTCGACGAGGGGCGGGTAGCGCATCACCGAGCCCTGGCGCGCGAGGCGACCGAGGGTGTCCTCAAAGGCTGACTCGTCGAGGTCGCGGAAGTAGCGCCGCGCGATAGGCAGACCACGCCAATCCTCGATCGCCTTCAGCACTTCTCGGTCGAGGCCGCGCGCGCGCCGAGGAGGGCGCACCATCATGAAGACCTCCGACTTGCCGCGCTCTCGGATGAAGCCACGACCCGTTGACGCGAAGGGCTCGATGGCGAAGACCATCCCCACCTCGAAGCGACCGCCGCCGGCGTCCCCGTAGTTCGGGATCTGCGGAGCGGTGTGCACCTTCCAACGCGAGAGGCCGTGGCCAGTGAGGTTCCGCACGGGCTCGAAGCCGGCGGCGGTGATCGTCCGCTCGATCACCCGACCAACATCACGGACGGGGACGCCCTCACCCACCGTCGCGATCGCGGCGCGCAGCGCGTCCGCTGAGGACGTGATGAGCGGGGTCCAGCGCTTGTCTTCTGAGAGGTCTACGGTGCAGGCCGTGTCGGCGATGTATCCGTCAACGTGAACGCCCATGTCCACCTTGACGCAGTCCCCCTCCTCATACTGGAGCTCGTCCTCGGGCGCAGAGCAGTAGTGCGCCGCGACGTGGTTGCGGCTCGACTGAGCCGGAAAGCCGGGCGCGGCCCCGCGCTCGTAGATCATCTCCTCGATCGTCTCGAGGACCTCACGTACATAGACACCAGGGCGGATCGCTTCGCGCGCCCACTCGCGGCACTCAGACGCGATGCGGCCTGCCTTACGCCAGCACTCAAGGGCGTGTCCGTCGGGAATAGTCACCATAACGGGGGGGATTCTACGGTCAGGAGCGAGTTGCGGTAGGCTATACACCAGCTATGGACTGGATCTTCACAACCTTCGCCGTCGTCGGAGCAGCTGCCTTCGTGCTCTGGCGCGGCCGCTGCTGAGGCTCGTGACTCGAGCTTCCGGCGGGAGCTCATCATGAAGTGGATCATCATCCTCTCAAGTGCGGGAATTGGCGCTCTGCTGGTTTTCCTGCGCTGGTGCCCCCTCTGAGCCTAGAGCCGGGGTCCAGTCTGGACCCCCTCTCATAGGCCAGCAGACGGTTTTTTCACCCTCAGGGCTAGGGGTCTGCCTGCTCCGCTTCAGCGGTCCCAGTCCCCCCCGCGGGAAGAGTAGGAAAAATCTGCCCCCTTCTAACCCCCGGTCAAACCCAAGGACCGGATTCGCCAGTCCTGACCCAAGGAAGGCACTCAATCCCTGAGGCCTCGAATCCCGAAGAAGGTGTGGCGAGGAGATCCCGCCTCCACACCAAACACAGACTCTCCCAATGATTCGTCTCGAAGTTGGCAAGCGCATCGGCGCCTATCGCATCACGGAGTTCATCGCTCGCGGTGGCTTCGCCCTCGTCTACCTAGCGGAAGACGCCCAAGGCCGTAAGGTCGCCCTGAAGATCGGCGACGTCGCTGGCGGCGGACGCTACGTCACCCGCTTCCTAGAGGTGACCGACAAGCGCCGTCCGGAGGGGATCAGCCCCGACGAGACCCCCGCAGAGGCGATCTTCTTCCGTCAGGACGGCGTCCGCATCGACTTCCTCGACGTTCACGAGATCGATGACATGCTCCGCACCGAGGGAAAGATCCTCGCCCAGGCGAAGAACCAGAACCTCATCAAGGTCATCGAGACCTTCGAGCACGAGGGCCGTCCCGTCGTCGCGATGGAGTACGCCCGCGGCAAGACGCTGCGTGAGAAGGTCCGCGCCCTCGAGGGCATCCGCCTCAACTGGTTCTTGACCATCGTGCGCTCCCTCAAGCGCCTGAAGAAGAACGGCCAGCTCGACTACCACGGTGACCTCAAGCCCGAGAACATCGTCATCAAGCCTTCGGGCTCGGTGGTGATGCTCGACCCGGCTCTCCGCGCTGACGAGCGCGGCATTGTCACCTCGACCCCCCACTACAACCCGCTCTTGTATCGCGACAGCAAGGCGGACGTGATGGGGATCGGGATCATGCTCTATGAGATCCTCACGGGCGTGCTCCCCTTCGACGAGGTGCCGTGGAAGTTCGCAGGCCGCGAGCAAGGCGGAGAGATCGAGCGACTCTCGCTCTCATACTTCCTCTCCTACGCTCCGCCGAAGGACCTCAACCCGAACACACCCGAGCCGCTCTCGCGTCTGATCTACCGCTGCCTGGTCGATCAGGAGTACGGCCTCGACGAGCTTGAGTCAGACCTCGTCACCTTCCTCCGCAAGGAGTAAGGCGAGCGAAGCACCTCACCTCCAGACAAAGGAGCCCGCGGTTCACATGAGCCGCGGGCTCCTCTCTTTCTACGGCGCTCTTTTGGTCAAGCCACCCTGCGCAGAACGGACCGCGTGAAGGCTCAACCCGATCACAAGGGACAGCAGGACCAGCGTCGGCTGAGCATGCCATTGAGAGAGCTCCGTCGTCATCGGGAAGGTCATCGCCAACATGTGGATAGCCTGCATGACGATCGCTGCGAGGACGCCGAAGCGCACCGCCACGATGAGCCAGATGACCATCTTCACGAAGCCAAGGGCTATATCGATGCCCGGCTCGCCAAAGGTGCCCGCCTGCGGCATGCCTAGGCCCCCGATCAGAAGGCAAATTACGATCGCCGCTGCCTTGCTCCGGACCAGAGAGCGCAACAGGGACAACAAGAGGAACGACACCAAGACCAAGGTGATCGCGAATCGGATCCGACCCAGCACCAACCCCAACGCAGAGGACAAGCCGTTCAGGGACTCCAAGCCGTCGATGAAGCGCGCCGTCGAGGGGCCTCCCAGCGCTTCGAAGAGGAACGCGCTCAGGGGCTCAACGAGCGTAAGAGAGAGCCCCGCAGCGATCCCGACGAGGAGGTCCCTCCCCACCATGGGGTCTCGCCAGCGACCGGAGAGGACTCGTGTCCAGCTGATGAGGGTGTGCGGCCACACCTTTCGGATGTGCGGCTCCAGACCTAAATAGAGGACCCAGCTCGCGCCGCCCCAGAACATCGCGTACCCAGAGGCTTGCGTGAAGCGATAAAACTCTTCGGAGACGTTCATGGAGAAGTGAGTGTTGAGCAGCCAATTCAGCACCGTCAGGATGACGACGAACCAAGCGAGGCGCAGGGCCCTAGGTCGATCACCTCTCCGATGGCGGAAGTTCCGCAACATCAGGAAGGCCCCAACGAAGAGCATCACCATGACCATGATCGGGGTGGTCGCATCTCTCAGGTCGATGAGCGCGCTCTCCAACCCTGTAGGCTCGGCCTCGATCTCTGGCACATCCGGGTCGTAGACGATCAGACCTGCGGGGGCACCTTCGTAGAACCCGGCCTCTACCGTCACCTGCGGTGGGCTCTCCTCTCCCTCCTCCCTACCGGGCGCTTGGCCCTCCCAAGCGAGACGCATGTCCACTGGCACCCTCGGCCAGTACGTAGGTTTGATGGGGCGCATGTCCGCTGGATCGAAGCCCATGGCTTCCAAGAAGGCTGCGGAGTTCACCTCCGCGGGGTCTTGAGCCTCCGGAGCAATCCAGTTATCTCCCTCGTAATCGCGACCATTCGAGTGCTCCGTATAGGACCCTCTGAATGCGAGGAAGCGGTCGAGCCCGCCGTCCGGCCGCAAGAAGATGACCGCCTCCGAGCGGTGCCCGAGTGACGGGTTTGTAGGTGTGACAAACTGCAGAGGGATCTTTGAGTAGATCGGTATTCCTGAGGCGCGGACCCAGAAGTAATAAGGCGCTGGCAGGTCCCCCGTAGGCATCTTCACCTCACCGTCAGATTCTGTAACAGCAGCCATCCAGTCGAGATAGCTGGATCCCCAGATGAAGCCCGAGGCGGTGTGCGCTTTGTTCCACTCCCAATTCTTCCAAATCCCCGTGTACTCGAGCGGGCCATCGAGGAGCTCCTTAGCGCGCACCTCAAGCACCTCCGGGTGAAGATCCAGCGGGATCGATCCCGACATCCGAACCTGCGGGATGAGCCAGCAGAGCGCCCAGAAGACGATCGAGATGAAGGCGAGAGCGCCATAAGCGACCCTAGAGCTCAGCGCCCCTGTGCCGCCAGCTGCAGCCACTGCCTCTGGGGAGGGGGTCTCTCCGCGAGCGAGCGCCTCAGCGAGCGGGTCCCCGCCAGGCAACGCACCCGACACCGCGAGGGCTGAGGCTGGTCGACGCGCAGGGTCCTTGTCTAGGCAGCGGTCGAGGACCTCCTCAACCGCAGGATCGAGGTCTGCGACGAAGCTCGAAGGCGGCTTCGGCGCGTCCTCTCGATGGGCTCGGAGGAGGTCGTTGAAGTTCTCTCCAGTGAACGCTCTCTGGCCAGTGAAGATCTCGTAGAGGATGAGACCGAGGGCATAGACGTCGCTGGCTACAGAGGGGCCCTTCCCCTCTGTGATCTCCGGCGCCATGTAGGCCGGAGTCCCGATCATCTGGCCGCCGTCTGAATCCGCACCCTCCAAGACGCCAGCGAGTCCAAAGTCTGCGATCTTCACTTCGCCGCGCCCGTCGATCATGACGTTGCCCGGCTTCAGGTCTCTGTGGATGATGCCTCGCTCGTGAACCGCTGCGAGTCCGGCGCAGAGCTGACGCGCGATCTCCAGCGCCTTCTCTGTAGGGAGCCTGCCGACCCGCACGAGGAGAGACGCGAGGTCTTCCCCGTCTACATACTCCATCGTGAGGAAGATCTGCCCGTCGACCTCCCCGACGTCGAAGACACGGCAGATTGAAGAGTGGCTGACGTCGCGCGCGAGGCGGACCTCATCAAGGAAGCGCTCCCGCAGGTCCTCGCTGAGCGACAGCTTCTGTGAGAGGAACTTGAGCGCGACCGGTTGACCTAAGACGAGGTCGTCAGCCCGGTAGACCTCGCCCATCCCACCGCGACCGAGCAGCCCGACGATTCGATAGCGCTCGAGGAGGACGCTCCCTGTCTCGAACCTCTCAGCGGGGCGAGGAGTCGGAGCAGGAGCGGGGCCTTCGTCAGCTGTCATGGGGAGGACGCCGGCCACTCGCGCTTGCGCATCCCTGAGCTCCTTGAGCTCGCGCGCATGAGCCGGATGCTCGGCGAGCAAGCTCATGAAGGCCTCTTCTTCGGACCTCTTCTCTTCCTCTGTAGAGGCGCCCTCGTGTTCGGCGAGGTGCTCTCCAAAGATGGACTCTGCGGTAGGTTCCATGCCAGCGATGCGTGAATGCTAGCAGTTGGGCAGCGGGGCCTCCCCCCGTGAAACTAGCTTCTGCCCGCGTCGAGCCGGGCCTGGGCGAGCTTCTCAGCGGCCTTGTTTGTCGGGATCCCTTCCTCGCGGGAGATCTCGAAGACCTGCTTGAGGTTCCCGTAGATGCGATCGATCCACTCGAGCGCGACGGCCTCGTCGTAGCCGTTCTCAGACATCTCGACCCCGACGTTGATGATCCCGCCGGCGTTGATGACGTAGTCAGGGGCGTAGACGATGCCGCGCTTCATGAGGTCCTCGGCGTGACGCGGCTCGAGGAGCTGATTGTTTGCGCAGCCTGCGACAGCCTTGCAGCGCAGCCTCGGAATGGTCTCGTCGTTCAGGCCTGCGCCTCGGGCACATGGGCAGTAGATGTCGCACTCGACGGCGAGGTGCTCAAGCTCCGGCACAGACTCGAAGCCGTGCTCGTCGCACATCTCCTGGACTCGCTTCTCGTTGATGTCGCAGATCGTGACACGAGCGCCGGCCTCCTTCAGGAGGACAGCGATGCGACCACCGACCGCGCCGACGCCCTGAATCAAGACATGCTGGCCCTCGAGTGACTCCGCGCCGTACTCCTCAACGACAGCCCGCAGGCCGACGATGCAGCCATGCGCCGTGTAGGGGCTCGGGTTGCCGGAGCTCCCCTTCTCAACGGAGAGGCCCGTGACCCAGCGGCTCTCTTCACGCACGTGCTCGAGATCTGCGATCCCGATGTTCATGTCCTCTGCAGTGATGTACTTCCCATCGAGCGCTTCGATGAAGCGGCCCATGGCGCGGAAGAGCTCAGGGCTCTTGTCCTTGCGGGGGTCGCCGATGATGACGGACTTTCCGCCACCGAGGCCTGTCTCAGCCACGGCTGACTTCTTGGTCATGCCCTTGGAGAGACGGAGGACGTCGAAGAGCGCCTCATCCTCCGAGGTGTACGGCCACATACGCATCCCGCCGAGGGCAGGACCGAGGGTTGTGTCGTGGACAGCGATGAGGGCGTGGAGCCCGGTCTCCTCATCTCGGCAACGTGCGACGCGCTCGTAGCCTTCGTATTCGATATCGGTGATCTCCATGGGCGATGTGGGGGTTGGTGAAGATCAGGCCCTGATCAGGTGAGCCCGAACCGAGACTCATGGTAGCGCAATACCGGGGTCCTGTCCCTCCACCTCGCACGATCCCCCGCTGCTGAGGCTCAACCGCAGGCTCAGTCGTCCTTCTTTGTGGCCTTCTTCTTAGTCGCCTTCTTCTTCGTGGCCTTCTTTTTGGCCTTCTTCTTGGCGGCCTTCTTCTTCGCCTTCTTCTTCCGCGGCCCCTTAGCCTCTCTGATGCGGATCAGCTCGATAGCTCGATCAAGGCTGATCGTGTCAGGGTCGTCGCCCTTAGGAACAGAGGCGTTGGTCGTCCCGTCCGTCACATAGGGGCCATAGCGGCCCTCTTGGAGCTTCACCTCGGCCCCTGTAGAGGGGTCCTCTCCAAGCTCCTTGATGACCTTAGCGCTCTGGCGCCCCCGCTTGCTCGGCTCTGCCAGCTTGGCGAGCGCCTTCTCGACGTCGTAAGACCAGATCTCCTCGGGCTCGGCCAGGCTGCGCGTGTCCTTGGCCCGGCGGATGTAGGGGCCATAGCGGCCGTAGTCCGCTGTGATGTCCTCTCCCTCAGAGTCTTGTCCGATGACCCGAGGTAGACGCAGCATCTTCAAGGCGTCCTCGACCGTGACGGTCTCGATGTCCATCCCGGGCAAGAGGGACTTCATCTTGGGCTTGGGGTCATCGTCGTTCTCGCCGAGCTGGAAGTAAGGGCCGAAGCGCCCGGTCTTGGCATAGACCCGCTTGCCTGTCTCCTCGTCTACCCCGAGGTCGGAGGGGCCAGAGCCCTTCCGGATGAGCTCCTTGGCGCGCTCGAGATCCAGCTCGTCCGGCGGGGTGCCGTCAGGGATCGTCACGCGCACGCGCTTCTCAGTGTCCTCGTCATCGCCGACTTCGAGGTAGGGGCCGTAGCGACCGACGCGGATGTTGATCATCTTCCCGTCTTCGCCTTCTCCTAGCGGCAGCGTGTTCACGGCCCGCGCGTCGATCTCTGCGCCGAGGAGCCCTGTCAGGCCGGCGCCGGTGGGCGCGGTCGCCTTGTCGTCACCAAAGTAGAAGTTCCGCAGGTACTCGAGAGACTCTCGCTCGCCGCGCGAGATCTTGTCGAGGTCCTCCTCCATCCCGGCGGTGAACTCGTAATCGACGAGCTGCTCGAAGTGCTGGCTCATGAGCTTCGTCACGCTGAAGGCGATGAAGGTCGGCACGAGCGCTGTGCCATTCTTCTCCACGTAGCCTCGATACTGGATCGTGTCGATGATTGAGGCGTAGGTGGACGGGCGGCCGATGCCACGAGCCTCGAGCTCCTTCACCAAGGAGGCCTCGGTGTAGCGCGCGGGCGGCTGAGTCGTGTGGCCCTTGGGCTCGACCTTGGCTAGCTCCACGCCCTGTCCCTGCTCGAGGGGGGGCAGGATGGTCTCCTGGTCAGCGAGCTGCGCGTCCGGGTCATCTGCACCCTCGACGTAAGCGCGCAGATAGCCGGGGAACTCGATGGTCTTGCCGCTGGCGCGGAAGACGCAGGGCCCGCCAGAGAGCTCGAGGCTCGTGCGGAAGCCGCGAGAGTTCTCCATCTGGCACGCCATCGTGCGCTTCCAGATCAGCTCGTAGACCTTGCGCTCACGATCGCCGAGCGCCTTCGGGAGGTCCTCTGGCTTGGTGAAGTCCGAGGAGGGGCGGATGGCCTCGTGCGCCTCCTGGGCGTTCGCGACCTTAGTCTGATAGACGCGGGCCTCGTCGGGCAGGTACTCGGCGCCGTAGAGGCGCTCGATCTCTTCGCGAGAGCGCTGCACAGCCTCTGCGGAGAGCGTGGTGGAGTCCGTCCGCATGTAAGTGATGAGGCCGTTCTGATAGAGCGCCTGAGCCGCCTGCATCGTGGCTCGAGCTGAGAGCCTGAGCTTTCGGTTCGACTCCTGCTGAAGGGTCGAGGTGGTGAAGGGGGGCGCGGGCTTGCCGGTGAAGGGCTTCTGCTCCACCGATTGGACAGAGAAGGCCTCTTCGGCGAGAGACTTGGCGAGCTCGTTCGCGCGCGCCTCGTCGATGTGGGCGACCTCCTTGTTTGTGAGGACCCCCGTGTCTGCGTCAAAGTCCTTACCCCGAGCGATGCGCTTGCCGTCAACGGTTGAGAGCACCGCCTCGAACTCCGGGCCCGTCTCGCCTTTGAAGGCGCCGGTCAAATCCCAGAACTCTGAGCGCACGAACTTCATGCGCTCGCGCTCACGATCGACGATGAGCCGCGTCGTCACCGATTGAACGCGCCCTGCAGAGAGCTTCGGGCCGACGTTCCGCCAGAGCACCGGCGACACGCTGTAACCATAGAGCCGATCCAAGATGCGGCGCGTCTCTTGCGCGCTCACCAGGCTGTCGTCGATGTCTCGCGGAGACTCGAGCGCCTCTTGGATCGCGCTCTTGGTGATCTCGTGGAAGACCAGTCGCTTCGTCGGCACCTTCGGCTTGAGCAGCTCCAAGAGGTGCCAGCTGATCGCCTCTCCTTCGCGGTCTTCATCGGTCGCGAGGTAGAGGGTGTCGCAGTCCGCGAGCAAGTCCTTCAACTTCTTGACCTGCTGCTTGGAGTCCTTCGGGACGACATAGAGCGGCGAGAAGTCCTCCTCCACGTTCACCCCGAGCCTAGACCACTCCTCCTTCTTAAACTTCGCGGGGATCTCGTCAGCCTTTGCGGGCAGATCGCGGATGTGGCCCACGCTCGCCTCTACGATGTGGCCAGCAGGCAGATACTGCTTGATGGTCTTTGCCTTGGTAGGCGACTCAACGATGACGAGGGACTTGCTCATTTCTTTATTGGGGGCGCTGCTCGGTGGTGGGGCCTTTGGACCCGTTCATCGACTGAAGAGGGCGTCGTTTGACCCCTCCACCGCGGAAACATAGGGAGAAGCGCGCGATCGTCAAGTCGGGCCCCTTCCCCTACGCGCACGCGAGGGGGGGTGCCGAAGGGACCTCAAGCCACTGCGGGGTAAAGACTTAGGCCTTGTTCAAAAAAAATATCCGGAGCGCCCCTCTTCAGGCGCTCTCTGACGGGGCAAAGACCTCGACCAGCCCCGCGTCGCTCACTCGCGACTCATAGACCGCGACGCACTCCTCGAGCCCATCTCCACTCGCTCCGGTCTCGAGGTCGAAGTGCCACCCATGGAAGGGGCAGGTGACCTCTCCACGCGAGATGACCCCGTCTCCAAGGAGAGCCCCTTGGTGTGGACAGACGCCATCCAAGACCCGCACCGAGCCCTCATGCAAGAAGACCGCGAGCTGTACACCGCCGACCTCGAGCGCGCGCCCGGTGCCGTCCGTAGGGAGCTCTGACAAGGCTATGAGCTCCACCCACTCGCGCTTGGTTTGGGTCATAGGCTGAGTCTAGTCGTCAGCGTGTCCCCGATGAAGGGTCGCCTCTTGCTCTCTTTTGGGAGGAGCTTGGCCTCGCCTCTAGACCCGGGCACAATCGAAGGGCTGGGAGTCAAGAGAGCAGGGAATGAGCGACAAGGAAGAGAGGGACAGAGAGCAGAGAGAGGCCCCCTGGTCCCTCGACGTTGGCCCGCCGGTCTTCGCCTCTATCTGGTCTACCGGACCAGACCCCACGACGGACGGCGCGCTCCGACTCCAAGCTCTGAGGCGCAACGCAGACGGGACTTGGGAGCGCTTCGACCGCTACGCAGACCCCTTCCCCGACCGCTCGAGCTCGCTCTCTGCCGCAGGGCGCCGCGCCATCCGCGAGTTCGGCGTGCGCACAGAGGACCTCGAGGGTCAGCCCTCCGCGTCCGAGCTGATGCCGGCCTTCCTGAACTTCATCGGCGAGGACACTGTCGTCGTCGCTGACCGCGCAGAATTTGAGGCTTGGACAGCGCACCTCTCGGGAGACCCTGACAGCTCGCTAGGAGTCGTCGGCATCTCTGACACGGCAGCCCTGCTCTTACCCGGGCGCCTAGCGAACCGGCGCGCAGAGCTCGTGCATGACCTCCTCCCACCGCAAGCCGGAGAGCGCGCCTCGGCCCGCGCGGTCCTCCCAGAGGACGTCCAGGCCGCCCTCACAGAGCTGCTCCGTCGCTACTTCGCCTGCACAGAGGGCGTCTTAGCTGTCGCCGCCCACGGCTACACCCGCGCTTGGGAGGGCCTCGCTGGCAGTGACCCTGAGGCCGCGCGCTGCCTCGCTCGCACCCTACGGCTCGTCGAGCGGCCCGGCCACTTCAGAGAGAGCGCAGCTGGTGACCTCCCCCTCGGACCGGAGCTCCCCTCTGGCGCCATGAGTCGCGCCCTCGCGCTCGACATCGACTGGGATGACCTCGCTCACATGCTCGAGCCGCGCTGGGCCGCAGAGGGTGACGCATGGATGAAGCACAAGCCGCTGCCTGCGAAGCCTGAGGGAGAGCTCTCCTTTCCGCCAGAGGACTTAGAGCGTCTCGACGACATCTTCCAAGTGCACCTCTCCGCGATCTTCGGGGTAGAGCCGGACGAGGGCTATCGACCGGCACAGCACGACGTCGCGCGGGAGGTGGCTGGCACCTTGGGCATCGAGCGAGCCGAAGAGGGTGGCCCTGCGGAGCTCCTGCTCGTCCACGCGCCGACGGGCACGGGAAAGACCATCGCTTATCTCGTCCCCCTGCTCCTCTGGTCCCACCGACATAAGATGCGCTCAGCGGTCGCGACCTACACCCGCGCCCTCCAAGAGCAGGCCTTCGACTCTGACGTCCCGCGCGCCCTCGCCGCCTTACGACGCGCAGGCCTAGAGGAAGACCTACGCGTCGCGCTCCTAAAGGGCCGAGAGAACTACGTCTGTTGGCGCTCAGCCCGCTTGCAGAGCCCCGCCGAAGAGGCGAGCGGCGCCGAGTGGTTGACGTGGACGCGCTTCCTCCTCTTCTCTGCCGTAGACAACGAAGGCGACCTCGATCGCCTCCCTCAGACCGCTCCCCTGCCCACCTCCAACCGCAAGGATTGGCAGCGAGCAGACCGCTCACTGCGAGACCGCGTGCGCGCCCGCTCTGGCTGCTGCCGCTTCAAAGAGGACCGCCGCACCTGCGCCTCGCACGTCTCCCGCGCGCGCGCTGAGCGCAGCCACGTGGTGATCACCAACCAGGCCTTCGCACTCACCAACCCGAACTTCGCCGCCCACCTTGTCTTTGACGAGTGCGAACACCTCCACGACCAAGCCGACTCGGTCTTCGGCCACGGGATCAGCCTGCGTGGAATAGAGCGCCTCTTTGAGCGCCTCTCGAGCGCGAGCGGCGGACGCGGGGTCTTCGACCGCGCCGCGAGGGTCGCGCGAGCTGGGTCTAAAGCGCGCAAGACCGCGGCTCAAGGCGTCGGCGAGGTCGCAGACGCACGCGCGCTCCTCTCACTCCTCGCGCGCGCCGTCGAGGACTTCCTGAAGTGGAAGACTGAGGTTGAGCGTGAGCGGGAGGAGCGCGACTGCCACTCGCTCATGCGAGAGTTCGTGAATGACGGTGACGCCGCGGGGCTCATCAGAGCGCGCGATGGGATGAACAACGGGCTCTCTGCGATCGAGAGCACCATCTGTGAACTCTCCGAACACCTCGATGGGGTCGCCGGAGCGAAGTCCGCGCGCCTGCGCCGCAGGCTAGACCTCTTGAGGGTGGACATCGTCGACGCGCGCGGCGCGGTCGCCGCCTGGATCCCCACAACCGACGGCTCGCCCAACTTTCACGAGGCCCGCTTCTACGACGCAGCGGAGGCGAGCAATGGTGACGTCGAGCTCGCCGCTCGCGTGCTGCTCCCCAACGAGCTCCTCGGCGAGCACTACTACCCGAGCCTAGCTACAGCCGTCTTCGTCTCTGCCACCACTTGGCTGAAGGGGGGCTTTGACTGCGCGCGCTTCTACCTCGGCCTGGATCATGCAGAGACCACGACCGAGGAGGGCGGAGGGGCGCCCCTCGCCCGCGTACACACGCACCGCTCGCCCGAGGCCTTCGACTATGAGCGCGTGCTCGTCTGCGCCCCCAAGGACGTCCCCAACCCTCGAGACCTCGCCGCGCATCTCTCCCACGTCCGCCGCTACATCGCCTACCTCGGCGAACGCACTCGCGGCAGGATCCTCGCGCTCTTCACCAACGCTGAGCACGTGAAGAAGGTGGGCGCAGAGCTCGAGGGCTTCTTCCGCGCCCGCGCCATCCCGCTCTGGTATCAGGGGATGGAAGGCGTCGGGAAAGAGGAGCTCTCAGAGCTCTTCCGCCGGACCACAGACTCCGTCCTCTTAGGCGTGGACACCTTCTGGTACGGCGCCGACTTCCCCGGCGAGACCCTCGAACACCTCGTCATCACGAAGCTCCCCTTCGGCGTGCCGGACCGCTATCACCACGCGCAGTGCGCCGCGCTCTCCCAGGGCGAGCAGTGGAAGAAGATCTACATGCCGCGCGCGCTCTCTAAGTTCCGGCAAGGCTTCGGCCGCTTGATGCGCCGCGAGAGCGACAGGGGCGTCGTTCACATCCTAGACCCGCGCATCCTCAACCCGCGGCAACGGATCTTTCAGAAGGAGCTCCCGATCCACAACGAGTTCACGGACGAAGACCCCGACGGCCTCGCGCGCTTCATCCGCGCAGACACGGACCGCTGCCTGCGCGAGAGCCTCGCTCATATGGAGCTCTTGGCGGACGTCGAGCGTCGCGGCCAGAGCCTCTCCTTCGCCAACTTTCAGCCCAGCGCGGAGGAGCCTGACGACGTGCTCGTCCCCTTCCCTTCAGACCTCCACCAAGCGACGGATGGGTCAGAGTCTTGGTCGGAGGAGGTGCTGCCCTGGGCGCACGAGGAGTCCGACTCATGAGCGCCGAGGCGTGGGTCGAAGTGCGCGCGCTGGTCCCGCATGGCTGGGAGGAGCTGGTCGCTGGGATCCTGAGCGGCGCAGGCTGTCAGGGCGCTCGCGAGGGATCGAGCGCGCCGAACCCCGCGCCGCTCCCGCTAGGGATGTCCCTTGTGCGCTCGCACTTCAGAGCCAGAGCTGACTCACCAGAGCGGCGCGAGGCCCTCTGCGAAGCCGTGGCCTCCCTAGGAGAGATCGACGAGGAGCTGCGAGCTGTCGAGCTCTCCTTCCGTGAGCTCCCACCCGAGGACTACGCGAAGAGCTGGAAGAAGGTCTGGCGTCCGTTCCGCTGCGGCAAGCTCGCCGTCGTCGCGCCTTGGACCGAGGCGGCCCTGCGCCCCGGTGACGTGCGCATGGAACTCGAGCCCGGCGGCGTCTTCGGCACGGGGCGTCACGCCACGACCCGTATGATCCTCTCCTTCCTTCAGGAGCGCCTGAGGGGCGGCGAGCGCGTCCTGGACTGCGGGTCCGGCACAGGGATCCTCGCGGTCGCAGCGCGCCTCTTGGGCGCCAGAGAGGCCGCTGGCTTCGACATCGACGAGGGCTCGGCTGCTGTCGCGACGGACCTCGCAGAGCGAAACGGCGTGGGCGCAGGAATGACCTTCCTCGAGGGAGACTTCAGCCGCTTGAGCGAGCTCTCTCCTCCTTATGAGGTCGTCCTAGCCAACCTCTACTCCGATCTCCTCCTCTCGCACGCCAGCGAGCTCGAGGCCGCTCTAGCCCCAGAGGGCTGGCTATGCGTCTCAGGCCTCAACGCCAGCCGTGAGGAGGCCGTCAGGCAGGCGATGTCCGAGGTGGGCCTCAGCGTGACCGCGCGCCGGGCCCGCGGGGTCTGGCGCTGCCTCATCTTGGAGCGTCGCTGAACCGGCGGCCTCGGCGGGGTACTCTTCCCCTGCCTTGAAAGCCCTCTTCCTCTCCCAGCGGGTCCCCTTCCCGCCCGACCGCGGTGACAAGATCACCTCTTGGCACATGGTGGAGCGCCTCTCGCGAAGCCACGAGGTCACGATCATCGCCTTCAGTCACGACCAGGCTGACGAGGGCGGCGCGGAGGCGCTGCGCGCCAAGGGCTTCGAGGTCGTGACCATCGACCACGACGAGCGCGCGAAGAAGCTCGCTGCGCTCCCCCTGCTCTTGGGGAGGAAGCCTCTGACGCTCGGCGTCTATGGCTCGAAGGACCTTCAGGCAGAGGTGGACCGGCGCGTCTCAGAGACAGACTTCGCTGTCGCCTTCTCCTCATCCATGGGCGCCTTCCTGCTCCCCCACCCAGCGCTCCCGAAGCTCGTCTTCATGGGCGAGCTCGACAGCGACAAGTGGCGGCAGTACTCAGAGGTGAAGTCCTTCCCCATGAGTTGGGTCTACAAGCGCGAGGCGCGCACGCTCTTCGCCTTTGAGCGAGAGCTCGCCGCCGCCTCCGAGGAGACCGTCCTCGTCACTCCCCTGGAGAAGGAGATCTTTGAGCGCGAGATCCCAGGCCCCGCGAACTGCGTGATCCGAAACGGCGTCGACCTCGAGCACTTTCACCCTGCGCCAGAGCGCGCCGAGCCCGGGCACCTCATCTTCACCGGTGTCATGGACTACTTCCCCAACTCCGAGGGCTGCGAGTGGTTCGTGAAGGAGGTGATGCCCCTGATCCATCACCGCCACCCCGACGCACACATCTCCATCGTGGGCGCGCGACCGACCCCTGAGGTGGAAGCCCTCGCCGCCTCACCACACGTGACCGTCACCGGTCGAGTCGACTCCACGGCAGAGTGGCTGCAGCGGGCGTCTGTCGCGGTCTGCCCTCTGCGGATCGCTCGAGGCGTCCAGAACAAGGTCTTGGAGGCCATGGCCTGCGGCATCGGCGTGGTCGCCACCACCCCGGCCTCCCAAGGCACTGAGGCCACCCCTGGAGATCACTTCCTCCTCGCAGACGAGGCCACCACATTTGCCACGGAGGTCGCTAACCTGCTCGACTCACCTGAGCGCGCCAGCCAGCTCGGGAGGTCAGCGCGCCAGCTCATGGAAGAGACGCGCTCCTGGGAGACGAACTACGACGAGCTGGACCGCGCGATCGAGCGCATCATGAGAGACAACAAGAGATGACCAACCCCGCAGCAGAAGTCTTCGATCAGTGGGCCCGTGACGGTAAGGACGCCGGGATGGAGGAGGGACACTCCGACGTCGTGGCTCAGGTCATGGAGACCATGGACATCCGCCCTGGCGATCAGATCTTGGACCTTGGCTGCGGCAACGGCTGGGCGACCCGCATCCTCGCGCAGAAGGCGCCCGGAGCCCAAGCCATCGGCGTCGACGCCTCTGCCGAGATGATCGCCAAGGCCGAGGAGCTGCACTCCTTCACGATCCGCGCGCGCTACGAGCGGAGCACCTTCGAAGAGCTGGACTTCCCTGACGGCAAGTTCCAACGCGTCTTCAGCATGGAGGCCCTCTACTACTCCAGCGAACCTGCGAAGGTCATCGCCGAGATGCACCGCCTCCTCAAAGAGGGCGGCACTGCGGACATCGTCATCGACTGCTACGAGGAGCGCACCGCTACACACCACTGGGGTGACTCCCTCGGGCTCACCTTGCAGGTCCTCTCCGAGTCAGCATGGGCTCAGCTCTTCACAGACGCGGGCTTCTCCGAGGTGAAGACGAGCCGCGTCATCGACACCCGCGGCCCGGGTGATGAGGCCGACTTCACCCCGAGCGACACTTACCCAGACTTCGCCGCGAGGGCCGCGTTCTTCGAGCAGGGGTCCCTCTGGATCCACGCTGTGCGCTGAGCGCTCAGGCGAGCCACCCACCATAGAGCTCTGGCCTGCGGTCGCGCAGGAAGAGGGTCTGTGCGTGAGAGCGCTCGACCTCTTCATAGTCGAGGTCGCAAAAGAGGATGTGGTCCTCTCCGCTCGGTGCGCGGGCTAGGACGCGGCCATCTGGGGCGCAGACGAAGGACTCGCCGGCGAAGGTGAGACAGTCCTCTGCGCCGACGCGGTTCGCTAGGGCGGTGAAGTAGCCGTTCTGGAAGGAGGCCACAGAGAGCTCAGCCTCATAGAGCCCCTCAGGCCACTCCCCCACAGCTCCCGCCTGGGGCACGCAGACGAGCTGTGCGCCGGCTAACGCGAGGGCGCGCATCACCTCCGGGTAGTGCCTGTCGTAGCAGATGGCGACGCCCACGCGGCCTGCGGCGGTCTCGTAGACAGGGAGGCCGAAGTCACCAGGGGCGTAGTACCCCTGCTCGTGAAAGCAGGCGTACTCCGTGATGTGGATCATGCGCGTCTTCCCCAAGAGGCTCCCGTCCGCGTCGATGACGGGCGAGGTGTCATAGGCCTCCTCTCCATCACGCTCGTAGAGGTTGGCGACGACCACGAGGCCGAGCTCCTTCGCCTTCAGAGAGAGCGCGTCCGTCGTCGGGCCCGGCACCTCTTCTGCGAGGGCGCGCACGTCCCCCTCTGCGGGGCGCTGAGGGTAGAAGGGCTCGAAGGCCAGCTCTGCGAAGCAGGCCAAGTCTGCGCCGCCTCGCGCGGCCTCATCCAGCGCTGCCAGACCTCGAGCCAAGTTCGCTGCGCGATCGGCCGCCGCAGCCTGCTGAATGAGCGCGACGCGGGGCACGTGGCCCTCAACCTCCGAGCATGTCCAGGCTGGCTTTTGCCCAGACCTGGATGGCGTCAGGCGCGAGG